>MAAC01018198.1_pt1 | contig 19730 bp, 17 predicted proteins | sample 1115981 | NCBI WGS metagenome assembly MAAC01 (sample SAMN04961126, study PRJNA320927) | seawater metagenome | isolation source: sample BD02T64 sea water enriched with oil for 64 days | place: USA:Gulf of Mexico | collected 2013-07-27
TTACTCTATTCCTTTAACGAGTAAATCCACTCGAATTGAAAAGCTGTGGCGCCTTTGTGATCGCTGCGCTTTTATCACAAATTCGCCCCACCTTTTCAATCGAGTGATAGTGGGCGTTAAAATTCAAGGCCATCATATAAAGGGAATTACATAATTATGAAACATTGGAAATACTTGATACTTATATTGTTGGTAATATCAAGTTCATCATTTGCAGAGAGAATGTATTATTCAGCAACGGCCAAGAATCATGCCGGGCATACTATCGTTTATAGAGCGCTTGATCTAGATTCCACCGAAGTCATAAAGCCTGATTACCCTACTCTTGTTAGTATTCATTGGCCATATAAGATAGATAACGAAAGAGGAATGCCTGAGTCATCTGTAATTGATGCGCAATACGCTCTAGAAGACCTTTTGATTCATCTAGATGTTCCGGAAAAATCTCACTTGGTTTTGGTCGTAACTGGTAGCGGGAATAAAACGTGGAATTGGTATGTAAAAGACCTTCCTGCCTGGAAATCAGCATTCAACGAAGCTTTGAAGAATAGGCCAATATTTCCGATAAGCTTGAGTACCGAGATGCAGCCAAAGTGGTCACTATTTGTTGATTTTCAGAGAATGGTCGGTAAGCTTTAACTATTCGATCAACGCGGAATGTGAATGCTTGTGCGCCTTTATGCCTATTACGTTGCACACCATTGTTGCATAAATTCGCCCAAGCATTACCATCCGGTTATCAGCGGGCGTTACTAATTTCCAAAGGTTTACAATGAAAACTGTGGGTGATCGAGCAGGGTGTTACTCAGAAATTGGTTAGAATTAAATCGGTAATCAATGGTCTATAGATAGCTTGCTCGTCTCAAAGACATTATTCCTACAACTGTTAGTATTGACGCTTCTTCCCGTTGCTTTGGGGAGTCTCGCAAAATACTTTACAAGAATCCAACATTTTACCTGTAGATAGGAGTTCAGTTGCAGGCTAAAATCCGCATCAAATTATTATTCATTAGAAAATTCATCTCACTTTGAGATTAACTTTATGCCTGCCAGTTTCCTCAAGAAAATATCCGTTATTCTTAGTCTGTCTATATTGTCGTCTTGTGGTGGAGGCGGTGGAGGCGAAGATGTGCCAGTATCGTCAGAAGAAATCAATCATACTATAGTGAAAGTCTCTGTATCGGTTGGTGGAGACGCATTTTGTGCGATAGACGATAATGGAGTCATCTGCTGGGGAGCTGATCGAGAGGGGAATACAATCGTTCCGGATAACTTAGTTAATCCATCTGATGTCTCTATAGGTTATGAGCACGCTTGTGCGATAGATGATATTGGTGTCAGTTGCTGGGGAAGTAATGACTGGGGGAAATCGTCGGTTCCGGATACGCTTAGTAATCCAATTTCAGTTACTGCTGGAGTTAATCACACATGTGCTAATGACGATAATGGAGTTACTTGTTGGGGTATAAACGAAGATCTGATGAACACCTCTCAAGAGGGGGTGACTGCTGTATCAGCAATATCATTGGGATATGTGCATACTTGCGCTTTGGGTGATGCTGGAGCGAATTGTTGGAAAAACGATTTGTATAACATTTCAGCTGAACTAGACCCTACAGTTGTGCCATTAGGCATTAGTAATCCAGTAGCGATATCTACAGGTGGAGCTTACTCATGTGTGATAGATGATAATGGGGTTCTGTGTTGGGGTGGAGCTGAGTTTAGTAATGGGCAGTCGTTACCGTGGGATAATGGTTTAACCCCTATGAATTTGAATGTCCCTTCTGATATATCTTCAGGGGCAACTCGCACCTGTGTTATAGATAATAGTGGGGTTTCATGTTGGAGTGGTTATGCGGATTATCAAAGACTCATACCAGAGACATGCGACGATGGAGTGACAACCTGTTGGCGCACCTATGAACCTTATAAAAATACACCACAAGTTCAGTTAGATAGACCTACACAAATATCGGTGGGAGAACGTTATGCGTGTGCTATTGATAAGAACGGAGTATCTTGCTGGTTGCTTGAGTTTGGTGTTTTTACGACGCAAACAAATGACTTAAGCACTTTAATGCAATAAGATTTGCTATTTTAAAGTGTAGATTGTCTGATGAATTTAGGTGATTCATTTAATTATAAATGGATGCTCCGTAAGGGAATATAAGAGAAGAATCCTATTATTTATATTTTAAATGTTTTCCCATTTAAACAGAACAGCATGTCTTTCTGTAACAAGAGCGATGAACCTGGAATGGTAATGCTTGGTCGCCTTTATGCTCATTACGCTAAAGCTCCATTTTTGCAGAAATTCGCCCAAGCATTACCATCCCGTTATCAGCAGCGTTTGAAAAATCGAAAACCAAAATGGAGTAGTATTATGAAATCAGGAATATTAGTAGCTTTGTTATTTATTCTATCGAACCATGCTTTTGCAACCGATAGCATTATTGAAGATGGCTTTAAGGCATTTAAAGAAGGGGGAGCAAACAAGGCTTGGCCAGCTTGGGCAAAGGGAGGCCCACTTGAAGGTAGTAAAGAACTTATGGCGCAAGCCTCGCAATTTGGGACAATTGGAGCTTACTATGGCAACTATGTGGATCATGATTACGTGGGAGAAAAAAAACTGGGCCCAAAAAACAAAGTTGTTTATGTAATTATGAACATGGACAGTGGGCCACTTTATGGGATTTTTACTCTGTATAAGTCTCCAGCGGGGAATTGGACAGCCCCAAGTTTCATGTTTCACACTCAGATACAGCAAATTTGGCCTGCAAGTATGTTCTCAATTTATAGTGAGTAAATAAATTTATATTTTCAATGTTACAGTCAACGACCCATTCCTTGGGGATGTTCTCTGGGTGGCTGACTCCCTCGTTTTTGATGGCGTCTAGCAGGCGGCCTCTAAATACTTTGGCGAGTGAAAATTCGTTAAGCAAGTATTTGTCATCTAGCTTTTTACGATGGCCTTAAAGGATGCTTGAGTCCCACTTCTATCCATATGCTTTGTTGCTATATGGCGCTCATCAGTGGTGCTACCTTTGGGAAAGATAAGGGAAGGATTTCGGTGTGTTTTCCAGTAGGATCGTAAGGTGAGCAACACTAAAAGCGGCATTGTGACAAAGCGATCCTTTCCGCCTTTCCCATTGCGAACATGAATCTTCATTCGTTTTTGTCGATATCCCCGATTTTGAGGTTTAACCCCTCTCCAAGTCGTAACCCTATACTGTAGACGACTAAAATGTAGGTCTTATAGCGTAATTCTTGAGTGGAGTTGATGATTAACTCGATTTCGGAGGGAGTGAGGATGTCTGGGAGGGTTCTCACCTGGGGAGGTTTGATAATATCAACCCAACGCCATTGTTTGCCAAGTACATGTTTATAAAAGTGTTGTAATCCGCAGCGGTCAATTTTGACGGCGCTCCAGGAATTGGTTTTTACCCGGTTAGCGAAATATTCCTTCAAATCTGAGTTGGTTAGGCGATCTGGGCAACGGTCAAAGTATTGAGTAATACGTCGAGCCGCATAACAGTAGGCGGAGATTGTGGAATCACTTTTGCCTTGCAGGGTAAGTGTTGTAAGATGTTCTTGGTACAGTGAATCGAATTTTTTTTGCTGTGCTTTGTTCATGAGATAATTCCTCTGTGATCGCGCCCGGGCATGGGCACGTAGAGGAATTATCGTTCAGAATGAGGAGTTGGGGTGCTGCCGCACAGCGGCTTCGTTCAACAAGAAGATGAAGCGCAAAATTTAATACTGGTGCCATTTTTCGCTTCCGCTGCACTATAGCAAAAATGACACCAGTATTAATTTCGCCTTATCGTAGGGCGTTAAAATTTTTGGATAGATATGGATAATCGATGAAAAATATTTTTGTACTGATAGCAATAGTTTGTACATATGGGTGCGCATCAAGAAATACTCACCCAATTCATGAGTATAATGTAACTGGAAATAGTCAGTATCCTGGAGTGGAGTTAACAGTCAATGGGGGGTACGTTAGAAGCTATACTGACTGTAGCCAGAATGGCTGTTATGTACACAAGGATAAGACCGGATATTTCTTTAGGCAGGAACTACTAGAAACCAAAAAATTCAAAGGTGTCTATAAAAGAAATATTGATGCGAACTTCCAGCTATATGTTAATTTCTCGAATATTGGAGAGAAAGATAAACCTTGGGATATCGCAAAAGCAATTGTTTCTGGGCTAAGCCTATTTCTTATCCCTGTGTCTCTTGATGCAGTTTTCCAGGGTGAATTCGTCTTGAAAAATAACTCTGAGGTTCTAGTAGAGCGCACGTATACAATGAATTCACGGCAGTACTATTCGTGGTTTTTCACGCCAGATACCGAAAAAAGGCATGTAATTGAATCAATGGTAAGCCATTTTATGGCGGATTTGCTAAAAGAAAGTAAGTTCGTAGAGGAAGTATAGGGCGATATTTTCGATAAGTGAATGTGTCGAGCTTATCCCCTTAACGAGTAGATCCACCTTTTTCAATCGGGTGATCATGAGCGTTATTGCTAATGTGAACTTTTGAGATGTCTGAATGAAAACATATTTAATCTTAGATTTTACAATAACAGATATGGAAACCTTTATGATTTATGTGCGCGAGATACCCGCGCACATTAAGAGACATAATGGCAGATATATAGTCGAGGGTGTTAAACCTGATGGAATAGAAGGTGATTGGCAACCCGAAACCATAGTTGTTCTTGAGTTTCCATCACCGGAAGATGCAAGGGCATTTTTGAAAGATCCTGAAATTCAACCGGTGTTTGCAATTCGCCATAAGTCGACAATCAGTAAACTTATATTGGTGGAAGGTGGTTCTTGGCGGGACGGTATACGATAGAAAATTTTAAATCGGGTTGCGTACCGCAATGAGAGATGGCACTGCCCTTTTAGTAGGTTATCATTCTCCGATTGAATATGAACAATTAGCAGCATAAAATATTTGGTGTCCGTTTTATCGGGGGAATATCAACTTGTTACTGTTATTTTGCTATGTTTTTTGAGCGCTGAAAAAATGAACTTTCATTAATGTCGTGACTTTTTCAAATGACCTGTCTTCTATTGGTAAGATGGCAGAAATTCTGAAAGAATATGGTAAAAATTAGGAATTGATGGGATAGCTGGGTTAAAACTAATTTAAGGAAATATTATGCGAGTACTAGTGTTGATACTTACGTTACTGAGTAACGTGGCTTTTGCAGGAATTTATGAAGTTGAGGTTTGTAAAGTACAGTCACAAACTAATGACACGGGATTCCTCTACCCTTGTGATAAAAGTTGGGTATCAAAAAATAATTGTGGCGGTAGCTGGGTGGTATGGGATATGAGCGAAGGCCAAGGTAAGGCAATGTACTCTACTGCATTGGCTGCAATGCTTTTCAATAAAACAATAACACTTAGGGTGAGTGGCGTAGATGGAGAGTGTATCAAATCTTATGATATAACTAGCATGATTAGAATAAATAAATAATGTTTGGCGTATTGCTTTGATCAAACATAACAATGCCATACATCCCATGGGGGATGATGGCGAAGTCATAGGGAGTTATGAGCCGATTAGAAAGAACAATAAAAAAAACGCCTAATTCGCCTGATTAGAATTAAGGAAAGGAAAGTCCGCTTTTTTCAGTTGATATAGGTGCCAACAAAGCCCCCTCGACTAGCCCACAGAACTCTGCACCGTAGTCGCAATCGCTACCTGATGACTGCATACCTTGATCGAACAGCAATAGGTGTTATTGATGGTTTAAAAATACGGTTTCGTCGCAAATAGTTCTGTTTGCTTAAAGCTGCTCTGCTGGTGACAAAGTACCCGCTATATAAATGCATCCAATTATTTTTTACGAAGATATTCTTTGGGTGTTTTGCCCGTCCATTGTTTAAATGCACGGCTAAATGTACTTTGTTCTGTATAACCCAGCTGGTGGCTGATTTCAGATAAGCTCAATTTTCCTTCATCGAGATAAATTACTGCAAATTCAAGTCTTGTTTCTTTTAACAGTTGTTTGAAGTTAGAGCCTTGATCTTGTAAACGTCGATGCAAGGTTCTTGATGACATACTCATGCGCGAAGCAAGATAATCAAGGGTCATATTTGATTCATTAATGCAGTTAATCAGTTCAGATTTCACTTGTTGATTAAAGCCCTCTAAATCGTTGCTGGTGTGATTTGTTTCGGCCCTTGAGCTGTCATATTGTGGCAAACTACTGTTTTGTAAGAGGACTTCGGCCTGCTGATCTAAGATGATTTTTAATGCGGGCTCGGAATTATTAATGGGCAATGCCAGATAGTGCTTAGGAAATTCAACGCTGAGTGTGGTGCAATCAAAGCGAAGGTTATCTCCAAGGTGTGGTTTGTATGCCTGGTAATAGTCCGGTTCAGTATGGATAAAACTAACATGAGGCATAGTGACTTTTTGGCCAATCACGCGATTGATAAAGCAGGCCAGTCCAATGATTAGTACTTCATCAGAAAGTTGAGTGCCTAAGGTTGGTTCTACTTCGGGGTGCCATCGTATAACGATGTTTTCACCCTCGGTTACCACCTTGGCCTCACTGCCATATAACAGTGATTGAAAACGCTCAAAACGAATCAGTGCTTCGCCCAGGTTATCGCAACTGGCGGTGAGATATGCCAGTATGCCGCCGTGCCCGGCTTCGGCTAACTCACCCAGTTCAATACCAAGCTCGGGTTTGCTGTAGCTTTTACTCAGCTCGGCAAGATACTCGCACCATTGTTGATAGCTTAGTGGCTCACCGGCTTGGTATTGCTCTAGCTCATTCAACAGGCCTACTTGCTGAACCGGGCCATGTAGTTGGATGTATTTCACTAGCAGCTTGGCCAGGTTGTTGGTTATATTTTGTGCTTCCATGTCTTGGATTCTACATCGCTGGCGAGAATTGTCAAAAATATGTCGAGCACTGTCAATATTTCTCTGGCCAACATCGGCATCATAATCCCATAACGATTACAGCGATTAATATAAGAAATATAAGTGAGAGTGCTCTTATGGAAGATGTTTTACATGCCGTGCTATTTGTTATTTTGGGTGGCTCGATTTTTGTTGGCTTAATGATTCTTGAAGTCTTTTATTGCTATAAAAAAGGTCAGACGGATATTTATGACTTTAAGGAAAGCATTGTCAACTTAACGACAGGTGCTATGTATAAGATTACCGAAGGTGTGTGTATTGCGCTGTATATTGGCGCCTTTTATGATGTGCTTTCTTCGGTGGGTTTGCAGTGGTTTCCGGAAATTACACTTGCCACCCTGGTCATCACGTTCATTGCGCTGGATCTGTTTCAGTATTTCAATCACAGAATAACCCACAACGTTCGTTGGTTGTGGACGGTTCATCATTCACATCACTCTTCTACACGTTTTAATTTGTCGACAGCGTTGAGACAAAACCTACTCTTCCCGATCACCGGTGGCTGGCTTTTGTGGTGGATGCCCATTGCACTGATTGGATACGACAAGTTCTCGGTGATTATTATGATGGAAATCATTACGGCTTATCAGTTCTTTTTGCATACCACCACGATTGATAAGCTGGGGCCATTTGAGAAAATCTTTAATACACCCTCTCATCACCGAGTGCATCACGGTAAAAATCCCATGCAGATCGACAGGAACTTCGGTGCGGTATTTATTGTTTGGGATAAAATCTTTGGAACCTTTCGCAGCGAAGAGGATGCAGGGGTTATTATTTATGGCGTTACCACGCCGCCGGCGAAACCATTGAACCCGCTGTATTTGCAGTTACATGAATTCTTTTTGATGTTGAAGGAGGCCTGGCAACATAAAGATTTTCGTATTCTGGTTATGTCCCCTGATTGGTTACAACAGAAGCAGGCTAAACAACCTTTTATCCAGCCTTCAAGGAGATGATTTACGTTAGTGGTATTAGCAGGATATAATTTATACGCAAAATATCTGTTTTCAACGGCTGGAGTCTCATGTAATTTAGTTGACTACGGGTGAAAAAATACCTATTAAAAATGTAACGGAACTTATCTTATTCCACCTATAAGGTGTCAATAATGCCCGCACTTCAAAAGGCATCTATTTCTAACCCATCCAATGACAGAGAACACTGGTCGGCATGTCATGATTGTGACCTTCTTTTACCTATACATGATATTACTGAAAATCAGGTTGCTCGTTGCCCTCGGTGTAATGCTGTACTGTATAGGCACAAAAAAAATAGTATCAATAAAACGTTAGCATTTAGCTTGTCTGCTTTGTTATTTTACATTCCGGCCAATATGTTACCAATTTTGACATTGAATATTTATGGAAATATGGGTCGAAATACGATGCTAAACGGCGTATTTCGCTTGTGGGAACAAGGGTTCTGGTGGATGGCTCTTTTAGTGGCTATCTGTAGCATTCTAATGCCTTTGTTTGAGCTTATTCTGTTACTCACCATATCGGTCGCAATTAAACGTCAACGTTATAGCGCGGTATTACCCTTTGCAATTAAATTGCAGCATTTAACGTCTAGTTGGGCTATGTTAGAGGTTTATCTGCTCGGTATTATCGTTGCTATTGTAAAAATGAGTGATTTAGGCGAGTTGGTATTGGGTCAGGCCCTTGTTTGTTACCTTATATTATTGGTCTTCACCTTATGTGCCTTACAAAGTTACGATCGACATTCTGTATGGCTAGCGACTGAAATTCTACGCAACAAGACGAGAAATAACGTTAATATGAAAAATAAGTCATGGCCTATCAGCAGGCTTTAAGTCAAGGTTTTACCTCATGTGATGAATGTCAGCGTCTTGTTCGTGTGGCTGAAGTAACGAAGAGACAAGTTCAGCGTTGTCCCTGTTGTCATAGTGTTGTGACGGTTAGAAAATCCAAATCGTTATCTAGGACCTGGGCTTGGTTACTGACGGGATTAATTTTGTTGATTCCGGCCAATATGCTTCCTGTTATGGAGGTAATCTATTTAGGCAGTGGTTCACCAGACACCATTATGTCTGGAGTGCTGCATTTGGTCGAAGCAGGTATGTACCCTATTGCTTTTGTTGTGTTTATTGCGAGTGTATTTGTGCCCGTTGTGAAGTTGGTAGGACTGGTGGTGTTGCTTGTTGTGGTGCAGTGGAAATTGCCGATCAGTGCTCGTCAATGTACAACTCTTTATCGAATGATTGAGTTCATTGGGCGATGGTCTATGTTGGATTTATTTATGATATCTATTCTAGTGACACTGGTTGACCTTGGCTCTATCGCGTCAATAACAGCGGGTGCTGGTGCTACGGCATTTGCTTCGGTGGTGGTAGCAACAATGTTTGCAGCGAAAACTTTTGATCCAAGACTTATTTGGGATTTACGAGCACCAATTTATGAACAATGATACAAACAATGATTCCGTATCGGATTCAGACGATGATGATAGTGGTACAACAGAATCTCGTGAAATAGAGCGTCCTTCCACTATCGATGATCCGTTAATCATTGAAAGCGAAGGTTTTTCATTTATTTGGTTAGTACCGCTAGTCGCTCTACTGATTGGTGGCTGGATGGCCTATCAACAGTATGAAGAAAAACCCACTAATATTACTATTCATTTTCCTGATGGCGAAGGAATTAATGTGGGGAAAACAGAAGTTCGTTATAAGGGGCTATCGGCAGGTGTTGTCAGCGATTTAGCACTAGCGGATGATGGTGACAGTGTTCTGGTATCCCTTGAAATGGATAATCGTTTTGATAATTATCTAAGTACAGAAACAGAATTCTGGTTAGTACGACCTGAAATAGGTGTTTCCGGGATTAGAGGATTAGAAACACTGGTGTCAGGTAATTATATTGGCGTGAACCCGGTAAAAGGAGAAAAGACTCGGGAGTTTACGGCATTAGACGGCCCTCCCCCTCCAAATGAAAATGCACCAGGTTTGCATATTAGATTAACCGCAAATGATTTGGGTTCATTGAGTGTTGGATCACCGGTAGCGTATAAAAAAATCAACGTTGGTAGTGTTCAGGATTATCAACTCCAGGGCGATCGTGTTGTTGTAGATGTGTTTATAAAGCCGAAATTTAGCCATTTAGTAAAAAGTGGGTCTCGTTTTTGGAATAGTAGTGGTGTTTATGCATCGGGTGATCTATCAGGTTTTGAGATTAGAACGGATTCATTGGCCTCAATTGTTGCGGGAGGTATTGCTTTTCACAATCCACGTAATGGTGAAAAAACGAAAGCGGTAAATAATGATGAATATCACCTTTATGATGACTACAAACGTGCGAGTGCGGGCATCACTGCAACCATTATGTTTGAACATGCAAAAGGGTTGGTGGCTGAAAATACAGAAATTCGCTACAACGGATTTAAAGTGGGAAGTATTCGCCGTGTGGATTATGTAGAGAACGGCGGTGGCGCCTTAACGACAGTCATTGTGGATCCTGACTTTGAGTTTCTGCTTGTTGATGATTCGAAATTTTGGTTAGTAAAACCTGAATTATCTCTTTCAGGAATTTCTGGGTTAGAAACAATTATCTCAGGTAATTATATTGAGGTTATAGCTGGACAAGGAAAACCCCAATATGCATTTACTGCGTTAAAGCAGGCACCAAAAATGGACTATAGTGTGCCGGGGTTACATATCAAAGTTGTTAGTGACTCGCTTCCATCTATAAGTCATGGATCTCCGATCTTGTATCGTAAGGTTCAGGTAGGTGAAGTGCAATCTTATACCCTGTTACAAGATGGCAAACACATAGAAGTGCAGGTACATATTAAGCAGCAATATGCTCATCTGGTAAAAAAATCGAGCCGTTTTTGGAATGCTAGTGGTGTACGGGTTAAAGGTGGTTTGAATGGCATTGATATTCAAACAGAAACACTTGCGACGTTGTTAAAGGGTGGTTTATCATTTTATACCCCACAGGGAAAATCTAAAAAGGCAAGAAATGGACATTCTTATCGATTGTTTGATGGTATCGATGAAGCAAAAGAAGAGGGAATACCGATTACTTTTAACGTGGCTTCTGGAGATGGACTAAAAGAAGGAACGGAAATCCGCTTTCAGGGTATTAATGTAGGTACGGTCAAAAAAGTACAGCTAAGTGTCGATATGAAACGAGTAATCGTGAAAGCCTTATTAAATCCGGATGCTCGTGCGCTTGCGGTAGAAGGTAGTTATTTTTGGATAATAAAACCTAAGCTGGGTTTAGCACAGACAGCGAATTTGGAAACGCTCATTTCTGGCCAGTATATTACCGTAAATCCTGGGGATAACAGTGATACTCGTCAGTATAAATTTGATTTACTGGATAAGGCACCAACACAAAAGCAAGAAGAAACGGGCCTAAATATTGTGTTACTTTCAGCATTTACTCAATCAATAAAGGCGGGAGTTACCGTCTTTTACAGACAGGTCCCCGTAGGAATGGTAACGGGTGTTGAGTTGGCAAATAATGCAGATCATGTCCGTATTTATGTTAACATCGAAGAAATGTATCGGCCTTTGGTGAGAAAGAATAGCAAGTTTTGGAATACAAGTGGTATTGATGTCAACTTCAAATTATTTGGTGGTGCATCTCTTCGAACGGATTCTTTTGAGTCAATTCTTGAGGGAGGTATTGGATTTGCGACACCTAATAAGAAGGAAATGGGAAAACCGGCACTACAACAATCACGCTTTACACTTCACTCAGAATCGAAAGATGCGTGGTTGAGCTGGAGCCCAAAAATACCGCTAAATAGATGATGGTGAAATTGCAGGATTTATTGTATTCATTTATGCAGGTCGCATTGTCGATTCAGTTGTTGACGAGCATAACGTGGATATTTTTTTTGTTGATCGTTATTCAAGTTACCGCTTTGTTGCGTTGTCTACAGGTGATTGTAAAAGCAGGAACGTTAAATGATATTCGTCAATTTCTAAGGGAATATTGGCAGTGGAGTCATTTACGAGAAAACAGCTTAATGTTGTCATTATGGCTGAGTTCCTGTGGTGCATACTTAACGGTATTGATGCTGGGTATCGGGCTTACAGATATATCGATAAGTAAGGCCTCTGGTGTTGCGCCATTTCTAGTGGCGTATGTGGGGGTCGGTTTGATCGTTCTGATTGGATATACGATTTCAAAAACAAACGAGCAGGTACGATCTACCCATGTGGTGGTGTCCCATCTTAAAAAAATGCGGTTGTATAATAGCTTTAAGTCTGTATTGAGGCGAGTAAAAGGCTCCCCGATAACGGATACGTCATGGGGCATGTGGGTGGGCGCTATGGCATCAACAACAGAATGGTTGTCTGACCGTTGGGTGAAACGAAAAATCGATTCTGAAATGAAAAAAGCTATGGTGGATTTTAGTGTATCAGCAACGCTGGAGTATTTTTTACGTATGTCTATTGTTGCCGTGGCGGTGTGGATTTCTTATCAATAATGGTTATTATTCAGTATCAGAAATGAAATAGAATGCCTGCCTGTACTTGTTGGCGATCATAGGTGTAGTTTGCGTCGTTTGCCTCGATACTTTTGTTCTGCCATTGAGCATATAAGGTCGGGTATGATTTTGTTGGACGTTTACCTAATAACGCTTTAAAAGGGAATTTACTTTCAAAGCGTAAACTAACAGTACGTCCTTCTCTTGTTGAAAGTGTATCTTCTTCATCCTGGGTATTATTATTTTGAGCATTGGCGCGTTCGTAGTCATCTCTACGATAATCAATTTTTAATTGGATATTACTTAACGGCAACACTCTATAGCGTATCGCTAATTGGGATGCTAAACGGATATAATCGTAGTACCCTTGACCACTATCTTGTTGGCTAAAATAGGATGCTGTACCTTCTAGCGTCAAATGTCGGGTGACTTTGTAGCGATGTGATAACGATAATTTTTGGTGAGTATACATTAAATCAGAGTTTTCAATTGTGGCCCCTGTTAGCGTAAGTTCTCTTTTGTCATCGTATTCTCTTTTGGATAAACCCATATTAAGTATACTTCGATGAGCTTTAGAAAATCGATAATGCCAGCGTGTGGAAAACGTGAGTTGTCGATAATCAAAATTACTCAATCCGGCAATGTCGTAATCTTCATAGTCTCTGAGGAGTATCTCAGATCCGAAATTTGCGGTTAGGCGTTTAGTAATTTTTTTGGATAGTGACGCTGAAGTAGACCACCATTGATAATCGTATCGATCGGAAATATCCTGTTCACTGAATGTGCCAATGTTTCCTGTTGTATGGCTTACGTAGGTTTTATCAAAAGTACCAATGTTAGCGGAAAGGATTAACTTACTTCTCATTTTCTTCCCTATCGTATCTTTGTATTTTAGGGAAAGCTTACTTCGATTGGTATCGGCATTTTCACCATCGCTATTATACTGCCTGCTATTTACACTGATTTTGGCTTTTATATTGGATGATATTTTTTGATTGATGACTGCCCTGATACGTATAAAGGTCGAAGCTTCAGGGTTAAACTTGTCAGCAAGTGTTGATGGGTTGCTATCGTAACCACCGGATATATTGCTGTTCAACGTTAAGGAATATCCGTTATTACTCAATGCCATCATGAGCAATAGAAAACCTAAATACAGTGCTGTGACTTTTTTCATAATATTTTTTTTCAGTGGAATTAATTTGGGGTTGTTCGAATATCGATTATGATGGTCGGACATGTTGCCCTTTGGATCCGTGTCGTATAAGTAATTGCTCTTGTCCTGACGTATTCTTAAGATGGTAGCTTTGAATTATCTTGTTCCGAAGTGTTAGTGCGGGTTGATAAGTTTTCTCCAACTTAAGCAATTTTTGCAGATGTGTCAGTGACTTCTTAATATAACCCTGTTCTAGTGAAATATTGGCAAGTAGGAATCGGGCAGCAAGGTTGTTTTGTTGAATTTGTAAGAGATTGTTTAGCGTTTCTTCTGCGTAAGTATAGCGCTCTCGTTGATACTGTGTTTTTGCCAGTAACATGAGTGTTGTAATATCATCGGGGTTAATTTCTCGGATTTTATCCAATGTGTCTTCAGCAAGTGATTGATTATTAGTAATAATAAGGGCATCTGCGAGTCGGCGTAGGGTTTTGATTGATCGTGGGTATTGATCGTGTGTTGATAGTAATACGGCAACTGCTTTGTCATGATCCTTAAGGACCATAAAGTAATCTGATTGGATCAGTTGGTACCATTTGTTGTTGGGTTGTATATCAAGGGCGTGTTGTATTTGTGTTAGTGCACGTTGAGCATTGTGTCGTTTAAATTGAAGTTTCGATGATTCATACCATAGCGTACTGGAATGTGGGTAGTTAGAAAGTAATGTTTGGTAGGTATTGATTGCATCGTCATAGCGTTTTCTCATCTTATACATTCGAGCTTTTGCGATGCTTGCCCTAGCTGATAATGTAGGTTGTTGCTGTAATACATTAAGTTGTTTTATTGCAAGGCTATATTTGTGGCGTTTACTATTGGAAAGTGCCAGTAGGTAAAGTATTTCAGGTGATAGTGTATTCCAATTCTTATTACTGAATTGTTGATAATCTTTACTTAATAAACTTTTTAGGTGATTAAGGATTTTAGCGTTATTGGTACCCTTTATACTATTGTTGCTGATATCTGTATAATTTTTTAGGTGTTTAAGGGCTCGTAAACCTTTTGACGTTTTTCCGAGCTCTAGATATATCCAAGCTCTTGTTATCTGTGTTTCAAAGGATGCTTCACTATTCTTGTTGCTAGTTTTTAATGTTTCTAATGCACCGTAAAAATCGAGATTTTGTAGTTGGTATTGTGCTTTATTTTCGATTGCTTTGGTGTATTTGTTGTCAAGAGAAATAGATTTGTTGTAGGTGCCAATTACGGACCTAAATGATTCATCAGAGACGGCCATTACATCGGCTAATAGTCGCCATGTCACCTTATCTGCTGGACGATATTCGATAGATTTTTGATAAAATGTGATTGCTTCTGAGATATTACCCAGTAGTTTTTTGCAGTGAGCGATACCTGCTAAGGATTTTGCTTTTCGAATGCCACTGGTGATTTCTGACGATTGAGAAAAAAGTTGGATTGCTTCATCATAGCGTTTTAATTTTTGAAGAAGAATTGCGGAGTTTAATGTGGCAGATTGGTGATTTCTATTACTATCTATGAGTGCTTTATATTGTAGTAATGACTCTTCATATAATGATTTTCTAGATAATGCTAATGCATAGTAAAATTGTGTTCTTGTGCGTAAACGCTGATCTACGTTGTTTTTTTCTAATAGATCAATGACGACCCCATAAGATTTATTCTTGATAAGTAGGTAGAAATATGTAATGTAGGATGCCGATAAATTCTCATCAGGAATACCAATCGATGTTAGTGTTGTTAGTATGTTGTTGTTAAATTTTTGATGATTAATTCCATCGATGATGAGACCTATATAGGGATTCTTTGATGTATCCGATGTGTCTGAGGTATTAAATTGAAAATCACTGATTTGGTCGTGGTTACTTTCATACTCATCTTCTTGGCTTATCGAAAGTGAAATGGTTTTGTTATTGTTGCTACCTTTGGTAAGGGATAACTCTAGCAATACGATACAAAGCGTGAAAATGCTAGCAATCACAACAAGGGGTATACCTGTTTTAGAAAAGATGCTGTTAAGACGCATTAATGGATGAAGATAATTCATTTCCAAAACCTCTGTTGTGTACATTTTGAATTTCTAACCCTGGTCGCCCGTTTACTTCTAAGATGAGAGGTCCTTTGTCTTTGTCTAAACAAACATCAACGCCTAGATACCCGAGGGGAATGGCGCGATAGCTATCTTCTGCCATGGTAGTTATTTCATTCCAAAAGGGGATGCTAACCCCGACGAGGCATGCTCCATTGTCTGGGTGGTGGGTAATGCTCTGACCTTTGATGGAACATCGTGTCGTGATGCCCGTATCTAAATCAATTGCGACACCTACTGCGCCTTGATGAAGATTGGCTTTGCCGGATGAACGTTTTGTTGGCATACGTAACATGGCGCTGATAAGTTTTCCTTTGCCGGCTACAATGCGAATATCACTTAGTCCGTAAGGCGCCAAACATTGAAGTGATGTATGTTGTTGAATAAGAGGTTCGATATAAGCAGTGTCAGTATCACCATCTTGTGAATAGATACCTGATAGTATTTCATTGAGATGTTGTCTGATGGCGGGTTTGTTCCATTTTTTACCTGATGCACTAACATATAGATCATTCTCTTTATCAATGATGACAAGAATACCGTTTCCTTGGGATCCTTTATTGGGTTTGATAACAAAGCGTGATAAGCCTTGTATCATTAGCATCATTTGTTCAATTTCTCTGTGTTCGGCGCAAGATGCTAATGTGTCTGGCACAGGAATATTGAGTTTTTGTAAGGCTATTTTTGCCGCTAGTTTGTCTGCTGCTAAGGTAAGTAATGATTTTTTATTGTGCTTATATACAAAGTCTCTGTTTCGACTGTTAATACCCACAACAGCATTGGCATCCAACAAAAGAAGATTTTTAAAACGAATGATTTCCGATAAACGTATACCCGACCAGCTTCCGATATACATTTGAATGGACAGTACAAGTAGTAGAAGCTCTGGATACAAGGCAAATACTCCTTGTAACAAAATGGAGTTAAAGATAAAAAAACAGGTAATAATGGTGAATACCGTACCGATGCTGATGCTTACCATATCGGACCAGTTGTTTTCTGCAGATAGTTGATGTAAACGTTCGGCAACAAAACTGATAATAACAACAGGAAATAACGTCAACATACCAAACTGTTCATGGTGTTTTATGTCGATAAAATACAGGGCTACGATAAACAGCAAGGTAATAATAGTAATGATGGATGCAAGCCTTGCAACTTTTAAAATATGCAATTTGTCCAATAATGCATGAAAAATAAATGCCAATAATAAGACTGATAGGAAACTTATTAGCCCTAACACAAGGCCTATGGAAAAACATGCTGCGGCGACTAACATCGGCATAAATATACCAAAGGTTTTTAGTCCTACAACATTGCGTAAAAATGTAATGAGTAATGTACAGAGAGGGAATAACAAAAAGATACTGGTAGTTTTTGGGGTAAGCCCTAAGTTTTGCAGTAACACCGCGGCATTGATATTTTTAGCAACTGTTGGTGCTTGATGCTGGTATAACGCCGGTGAAATGGTTTCTTGAGATATGGTAAAAGCGTAATCAAAATTGATGTTGCGATTGTGCTTAAAAAGCGATAAATCTCCCCGGTAGAGCTCTAGGTAATGAGAAGGAAGTTCTGCGAAATAGCCATTGGTTGGTCCAAAAGGAACCCAATAGTTGTTTATAAAAACTTCCACCCACTGATGGGAGGTTTTTTTAGTGCCCGTATTTAGAATGAGCCCTCCGACTAAACGTGAAGGAAGGTTGTTCAAACGTGCTAGGGAAATAAATAGGCGGCTTTTTCCGTTACAGCTGGCCTCTCCCAATCGCAATGCGGTAAGCGAGTCGGTAACCCCTTTAAAGGGTACCGTTGTAATTTCGTTATACGTGTAATCGTAAATGGCACTTAATACATCTAATACATGCTTATCACTTTTTGGCGCAATGTTTTTCCAAAGTTGTTCAATTTCTGGGTGTTTAACTTGAATAGCATCGGTGGCCGATAAATAGGGTTCTAAACTGGCATCATAACTTCCGTCATAGCTTTCACCATAATTCTTGGGAATAAGCAGATCACTGGGGATTTCATATCGAGTTGCGGTTGTAGTGAGGTGTGCTTGATAGTGCACTGAGCGGCTTTGGTCGGTTCCTGCCCAGTTGCCCAAACGGCCTAATGCATTATCTTGCTCGTGGAACTCCATATTGGGGGCAAGATTGGTTTCATTGATGAGTGTTTGGCGGTGATTGGATTTTGGTAAAAAGGTATTGAGCCGGACATCGGTATCTTCTGGCTCAAAGGTCATGTTGAGTGCGACTTGAGTAATATTCTCTGGTATCAATGACTGGCTATTAAAAGGCACCAGTAAGAGGTGACTTATTAGTAATCCAATGATTAGTGTGAGTAGCAAAAACCACGGTGGTAAGGAATACGATGTGTTACCTGCCACAATTGTTCTCCGGTATATAAGAGTAAGTCAGTGCTCCAATTTAAGTGGGAAATAATCCCACGTCAATGGGTGATGACTGAAAATTGAACAAAATGTGAACTATTTACAGTCTAGTAGTAGAAACCTATGCGCTGAAAACACGCATTAGATTGAGGAGTCGATTAACGAATATACTTAGGTTAGTGGCGCCAAAACATTGGGGTGAACAATATCAGCAGGGTGAAGATCTCCAACCGCCCCAATAACATGGTAAAACATAGAATCCATTTGGCTGTATCCGAGATGGATGAGTAATTGAGAGCAACCTCTCCTAACCCTGGGCCTAAATTATTCATACAGGCGGCTACGGCGGAAAAGGCACTAACAAAATCAATGCCGGTGGCGAGAATAGCGAGAAAAAGTACACAAAATGCCATGAGATAAATACCAAAGAATCCCCATACGGCTTCGATGACTCGGTCAGGTACAGCTTTGTTATTAAGCTTAATCACCATAATGGCATTAGGGTGCATTAATCGGCGCATTTCCCTAAGGCCCTGTTTAAACATCAGCAGCATACGAATGGCTTTCATGCCGCCACCGGTAGAACCGGCACAGGCTCCGATAAAACTACCCATTAGTAATGCCGTGGGGATAAGGGGGTGCCATTGGGAAGAATCTGCTACGGAATAACCCGTGGTAGTGGCGATAGAGACGGTTTGGAATATTGCGTGGCGCATGCCATCCCAAGGGTTTTCATAGGTACCGTTGAAATACAATACAGCACATGCGATTGCTGAAATCCCGATAAGTACCTGAAAGTAAAAGCGTAGTTCTGGGTCGGCCCAGTAATGGGTGAGCTCTTTACGACGCCATGCTAAAAAATGCAGGCCAAAGTTAATACCGGCAATGGCCATGAAAATGATGGTTGCTACTTCAATGGCAGGGTTGTTGAAATAGCCAATACTGTCGTCATGGGTGGAAAACCCTCCAATGGCAATTGTGGAAAAGCTATGGGTGACGGCGTCAAATATGCCCATACCTAATATCCAATAGGTTATGGCGCATACAAAGGTTAAACACACGTAAAGTGTCCACAAGGCTTTTGCTGTTTCTGCAATACGAGGGGTTAGTTTGTGATCTTTCATCGGGCCAGGGGTTTCAGCTCTATAGAGCTGCATGCCACCAATGCCAAGCATGGGTAGTATTGCTACGGCTAATACAATGATACCCATGCCACCCAACCATTGAAGCTGCTGGCGATAGTACAATATGGATTTGGGTAAGCCGTCTAAGTGCTGTAGAACCGTTGCGCCGGTTGTTGTTAATCCAGAAATGGACTCAAAAACGGCATCGGCTACACCCATGTTGGGTTCGTCACCGAGTAAAAAAGGAATAGCCCCGTACAACCCAAGTACGGTCCAAAATAGGACAACCACTAAAAAGCCGTCTTTTACCCGTAATTCATCCCGGCGGCTGTGCACTGGCAGCCAACAGATAAGACCAGAAATTAGCGTAATGCCAAATGCGGTGAGAAACTGCACATGGCCACCATCGTGATAATACAGCGCAACGGCAACAGGGGGTAACATGGTGGTGCTATAAATCATTAATAGCACGCCAAGAACACGTAAAATAATAGCGGGATGCATGGTTGGTCTCGGTTAGAAGAA
>MAAC01006628.1_pt1 | contig 19723 bp, 18 predicted proteins | sample 1115981 | NCBI WGS metagenome assembly MAAC01 (sample SAMN04961126, study PRJNA320927) | seawater metagenome | isolation source: sample BD02T64 sea water enriched with oil for 64 days | place: USA:Gulf of Mexico | collected 2013-07-27
TCACTTTCTTTAATTAATAACGCAGCTTTCTTTTTTGAAATTGCCAAGGCATTTTTAGTTTGATGGTCTTCAGCTACATTTGGCGAGGGAATAAAAAGTACTGGTTTCCCAACCAAGCACAATTCTGAAACCGATAAGGCTCCAGCTCTTGAAATGATAATATCTGCCGCTGCATACACTAAATCCATTCGATTTAAAAACGCATGAACCTGTACATTTTCTGAACCTTTATCTTTATAAATTTCATAATAAAAACGGCCACATTGCCAAATCACCTGCACCTCAAGTTTTGAAAATATTTCTAAAGAAGCATCGATAAGTTCATTTATTCTTCTTGATCCTAGACTTCCGCCTAAAACTAAAATTGTTTTCTTGTTTGAGTCTAATTTGAAAAACTCTATCCCTTCTTCTCTTTTAGAATCAATATCGATTAAGTCTTGCCGTACAGGATTTCCTGTAAGCTTAATTTTTTCTGAAGGAAAGAATTTATCCATTCCCTCATAAGCGACACAGATGCTTTTCACTTTATTACTCAACCATTTGTTTGTAATTCCTGCATGAGAATTTTGCTCTTGTATCAAACTAGGAATTCCTTTATTTGAAGCAACTTTAAGTAACGGCGCACTAGCATAGCCTCCAGTTCCAATTGCAACATCAGGCTTAAACTTTTTTATTATTTCTCTAGAAGCCAACAAACTTGATATTAATTTAAAAGGGAACATTAAATTCTTAATAGACAAACTTCGTTGTAGTCCCGAAATCCAAAGCCCCTTAATTAGATATCCCTCTTCTGGAACTTTTTCCATTTCCATCCTATCTTTTGCACCCACAAATAAAAATTCAGCATCTGGATACTTTATTTTTAATTCGTTAGCAATAGCAATAGCAGGATAAATATGTCCTCCTGTTCCTCCTCCTGATATGATAAATTTATATGGCTTCACTTAAAATATCTAATGGGTTTTCTTCTTTATCTTCATTTTCTACTACTTCTCTTTTTGCACTAACACTTAATACCATTCCAATAGCCAAACATGTCATCCAAATGGAAGACCCTCCACTACTAATTAAAGGCAATGTTTGTCCGGTAACAGGAAACAATTCTACGGCAACTGCCATATTGATTAATGCTAAAAATACTATTGGCAAACCAACGCCTACTACTAATAATTTTCCGAAAATCGTATTTGCTTTATGCGCAACTATGACAAACCTAAATAGTAATAATAAATACAGAAACATTAAAAACAAAGCGCCTATTAAACCAAATTCTTCTACAATAATTGCATAAATAAAATCGGATGAGGATTGGGGTAAAAAGTTTTTCTGAATACTTTTACCTGGCCCCAAACCTAAAGGGCCTCCAGAAGCTATAGCAATTTTTGCTTTCTCTATTTGATAATCTGCCTGAGTTTCTTCATCATCTATAAAATTATCGATTCTACTTATCCAAGTGTCCACTCTATTGGGAAAAACATCTGGAAAAGCTTTAGCAGTAACGATAAAAAAGGTAAGCATAAAAGCTCCAGCTAAAAATATAATTCCCAAATATTTTTTAGGATAACCGCCAACAAATAACAAAACAGACACCATGGTAAATAAGATAGCTGTTGTGGAAAAATTGGCGGGTAATATGAGTGCCAATATTAAAAAAACTGGCAACCAAAGGGGCAAAAGAGATTCTTTAAAAGTTATTGTTTTATCTTTTATTCTAGATAAATAACGAGCTATATAGGTTAATAATACTACGGATGCTAATGTGGAGGTTTGAAACGTCACTCCAACAAAAGGAACACGAATCCACCTACTTGCATTAGCGCCATCGATAGTTGTTCCTTGACTCATGGTTACAATAAGTAATAAAACCACTATAGGAATTCCAATAATAGATAAGCCTTTAAAATAATGATAGGGTACTTTATGAATTCCATATAATATTGCAAATCCTAATAATAAATGTGCGAAGTGTTTTAATAAAAATTTAAATGTATTCCCGTCGCCATACAAATAAGCCAAATTACTACTAGAACTATATACTGGTAAGAATGAAAATAATGCCAACAAGGTAACAACTGCCCAAATAGTTTTGTCTCCTTTTATATGTTGATATATTTTATTCATTCGTTTTTATATTATAAATTTCTAACTGCCTCTTTAAATTGACGTCCACGATCTTCATAATCTTCAAAAAGATCGAAACTAGCACAGGCTGGAGATAATAATACCGAATCCCCTTTTTTAGACAATCGATACGCAACTTGAACTGCATCTTGCATAGAATGTGTTTCCACCATAATATCAACCACATTTCCAAAGGCGTTTATTATTTTTTGGTTGTCCAATCCAAGACAAATAATTGCTTTTACCTTTTCATTAACCAATGAAAACAACTCACTATAATTATTGCCTTTATCCACTCCTCCCACAATCCAAACAGTTTGAGTTTCCATACTATCAAGAGCATAATACGTAGCATTTACATTAGTCCCTTTAGAGTCGTTGATGTACTTTACATTATTGATTTTAAGTACATTTTCTAAACGGTGCTCCACCCCTTGAAAATTTTCCAAACTTCTTCTAATAGTTTCTTTCCTAATGTTCAACAACTTAGAAGCTGTTGAAGCCGCCATGGCGTTTTTAATATTGTGTTGTCCTTGTAATCCTAATTTTGCGATTGGCATAGTAAATTTGGTGTTATCTATTGTTATTATTATTTCTTTATTTTTTATAAATGCGCCTTTTTTTAATTGTTTTTTAACTGAAAAAGGCAGTAATTGAGGTTTTATGGTATGCTTAGAAAGCCATTCTTTAATCTTATCATCGTCTGCATCATAAATAAAAAAGTCCTTGGCTGTCTGATTCATGGTTATCCTAAATTTTGAATCGATATACTTTGAATAATCATTATCATATCTATCCAAATGATCTGGAGAAAGATTGGTTAATATGGATATATGCGGCGCAAAATCCTCGATACCATCCAACTGAAAACTACTTAATTCTAACACATAGTTTTCATTTTTCTTAGTAGCCACTTCCTTTGCAAAACTGTCCCCAATATTGCCTCCTAAAGCAACCTGTAAGCCTCCGTCTTTTAAAATTTGGTATACCATGGTTGCAACGGTAGTTTTTCCATTACTTCCAGTAATCCCTATGATATTTGCATCCGTAAACTTTGAAGCAAATTCAATTTCAGAAATCACATTAATACCTTTTTCTTTTAGCTTTATAATAAGGTTAGCATTATCTGGAATCCCAGGGCTTTTCATCACTATATCGGCTGAAAGAATTTTGGTTTCAGAATGACCATTTTCTTCCCATAAAATCTCATGATGTAAAAGAACTTGTTTGTATTTATTCTTTATTTTTCCAAAGTCTGAAACAAAAATTTCATACCCTTCTTTTTTTCCTAAAAGAGCGGTTCCAATTCCGCTTTCACCGGCTCCTAGAACTACTAACTTTTTCATTATCTTATTTTCAGTGTTGCTATGGTTAGAATTGCTAGAAATATTCCAACAATCCAAAACCTAGTCACAATTTTGCTTTCGTGAAATCCTTTTATTTGATAATGATGATGAAGGGGTGACATCCTAAATATTCGTCTTCCTTCTCCATATTTTTTTTTGGTATATTTAAACCAACCTACCTGCATTACCACCGATAGATTTTCCATTAAAAAAATACCGCATAGAATAGGAATCAACCATTCTTTTCTTATCGCTATGGCAATCACAGCAATAATCCCACCTATAGTTAAACTCCCTGTGTCTCCCATAAAAACTTGTGCCGGATACGTGTTATACCATAAAAAACCTATGAGTGCTCCTACAAACGACATAATAAAAATGGTAAGTTCTCCTGTATTTGGGATGTACATGATATTTAGATAATCTGAAAATATCACATTCCCCGATACCCAGGCAAAAATCGCCAGAGTTACTCCTATTATTGCTGAAGTACCAGCAGCGAGTCCATCGATACCATCTGTGAGATTAGCACCATTAGATACCGCAGTAATAATAAAAATCACAATGGGTATAAAGATGAGCCATACATATTTTTTTGCATCTTCTCCAGCCCAACTTATAAGGCTTTCGTAGTTGAATTCATTTTTTTTGACAAATGGTATTGTCGTTAACAGGGTTTTCTCTTCGGGATAAAATTCTGGAATATGACTCTGAGTTATATTTTCTATGTTATCTGAAGGACTTATCTTTTGTCTTTTCACGGTAATGTCTTGATGAAAAAACATAGTTGCCCCAACAATAATTCCTAATCCAACTTGCCCAATTACTTTAAATTTTCCTGATAGGCCATCCTTATTACCTCTGGTTATTTTTAAATAATCATCTATAAATCCGATGGCTCCCATCCAAATTGTGGTCACCAACAGAAGTATTACATAAATATTTTCGAGTTTTGCGAAAAGTAGAACTGGAATTACCGTTGCCAATATAATGATGATTCCTCCCATGGTAGGAGTTCCCGCTTTTTCATTTTGCCCCTGTAAACCTAAATCCCTAACTGTTTCTCCTATTTGTTGTTTTCGTAAATAATTGATTATTTTCTTCCCATAAACCGTAGCGATTAATAAAGAGAAAAGCACAGCTAGCCCTGCCCTGAACGTTATGAACTGAAAAAGTCCTGCTCCAGGCAACTGATAGTTTTTCTCTAGAAAATCGAACAGATAATACAGCATAATTATTTGTTTAGGGAGTTTAATAATTCAGTTACTATTTTAAAATCATCGAAATCAAAGCGTTCTCCTTTAATTTCTTGATATGTCTCATGACCTTTACCAGCCACTAAAATGATATCACCATCATTTGCCAATTGACAAGCAGTTTTTATCGCTTGTTTTCTATCGGTGATAGCCAATGTTTTTTTATAATGTTCTGCGGGCACCCCTTTTTCAACAGCTTCAATAATAGCCTCTGGATTTTCGCTCCTTGGATTATCGCTTGTAAAAATTACCTTGGTACTTAGTGAAGCAGCAATATTTCCCATTTTTGGCCTTTTTGTAACATCTCTGTCACCACCACAACCCACTACTGTAATTAATTCCTCATTTCCAGTACGTATCGTATTAATAGTATTTAATACATTCTTTAAAGCATCTGGAGTATGCGCATAATCCACAATTGATGTAATATTCTTTTCTGAAACTAAATACTGAAACCTTCCATCTACACTTTCTAAAGTGCTCATTATTTGCAATGTCTCCAAGGTTTTTAATCCCATTAATTCTGCAGTTGCGTATATGGCAAGTAAATTATAGGCATTAAAATTTCCGATGAGTTTTACCCATAATTCATTGCTATTTATTTTCAACAACAAACCGTTAAATTGATTTTCGAGAATTTGCACCTTATAATCTGCAATCGATTTTAAAGCATAAGAATATTTTTTTGCTTTGGTATTTTGAAGCATCACCTTGCCATTTTTATCATCGACATTGGTTAAGGCAAATGCAGTCTTTGGTAAATGATCAAAAAATGACTTTTTAACATCTCTGTATTCTGCAAAATTCTGATGATAATCTAAGTGATCGTGTGATAAATTGGTGAAAATTCCTCCTGTAAAATGAAGACCTTCTGTACGCTTTTGATGAATCCCGTGCGAACTAACTTCCATAAAACAATAATCCACGCCAGCATCCACCATTTCTTTTAAATATCTATTGATGGTAAGAGAATCTGGAGTGGTGTGTGTAGCTTCATATTTAGTGTCATTAACCATGATTTTAACAGTAGAAAGTAATCCTACTTTAAACCCAGCTGTTTTAAAAAGCTGAAATAATAATGAAGTAATCGTTGTTTTCCCGTTTGTCCCTGTAACTCCAACCAGCGTTATTTCTTCTGAAGGATTTTCATAATAATTCGCTGCCATTATAGCTAATGCTACTTGAGAATCTTCAACCTGTACATAAGTGATGCCATTGATAATTCCTTTCGGAATCTCTTCACAGATAATAGCGATAGCACCTAGATTAGAAATTTTTTCAATATAGTCATGACCATCAGAGACCGTCCCTTTTATCGCAACAAAAACATCATTTAACTTTACTTTTCTTGAATCAAATTCAATATTATTTATGGCTACAGAAGTATTCCCTATTACCTTATTGATCGTTACTTTATATAATATGTCTTTTAGTTGAATCACGATAAATTCAGTATTATTTGTTCTCCTTTACTTATTTTTTTTCCAGAACCAATAGATTGTTTTGAAACATCTCCATTGCCAATTATTTTAACCTTAAGCCCTATATTTTCTAATAACGCAACAGCATCCATTCCTGTCATTCCTAACACATTAGGTACCTTAGATATTTCCTTTTGCGCGTGAGTATAATAGGTGTTATAATCTTTAGTTATCACTGTATCTTCTGCATTGATATCATTTATTTCAGCGATAAGAGGTGAATCTGTAAATATTTTTTGAGCAATTCGTTTAAAAACAGGCCCCGAAACATCAGCTCCATAATATCCTTTTTTCGTACTGGGTTTATGAATGACAACGATGCAAGAATATTTAGGATTATCTGCAGGAAAATAACCTGCAAAAGAAGAAACATACCTTCTATTTTCTTTCCAATCGCTCATCCAATATTCAGTCTGAGCAGTACCTGTTTTTCCAGCCATAGAGAAATAAGGAGAGTATAGCTTTTTACCCGTTCCACGAATTACGGTATTCTTAAGTATTTCTCTTATTTGTAAAATGGTTTCTTGAGAACAAATACTAGGATTAATGATCTCTTTTTCGAAAACCATAATAGGCTCATTCCACGAACGTACTTCTTTAATAAACCTTGGTTTTACCATCACTCCATTATTAGCTATGGCATTGTAAAAAGTAAGGGATTGCAAAGGCGTAAGTTTAAGATTATATCCATAAGCCATTGAGGGTAATGCGTTTTTACTCCACAATTCATGTCCAGGCCCTGGTATTACAGGTTTTCCTTCTCCCTTTATTGGAATCCCTAATCTTTTATTTAAACTAAAACTATTTAATCTATTAATAAATTTTTGAGGATTTTCTGAATATCCTTCATCAATAATGGTTGCCAAACCAATATTTGAAGAAACCTCTAAACATTTGGCAGCAGAAATTTCACCATATCCCCCTCGATGTGAATCATAAATAGTTCTTCCATAAAATCTCTTCCACCCTTTTTGGGTATCAATCACGGTACTTGTATCAATAACTTTATCTTCTAAAGCGGCCATCATAGCCATTACTTTAAAGGTGGATCCTGGCTCATGAGCTTCACCTACAGCATAATTTAATTTTTCGTAATACTTCCCATTTTTAGTTTTCCCAAGATTAGAAACAGCTTTAATCTCACCAGTTTCAACTTCCATAACGATAACAGTCCCATGTTCCGCTTCATAATATTCCATTTGTTTTAATAAGGCATGATGCGCAATGTCCTGGATATTAATATTAAGCGTAGTCATGATGTCTAAGCCGTCTTGAGGTTCTATTTCATTTTCATCATAAACAGGTTTCCATTGTCCTTTTGCAATTTTTTGCTTTAATCTTTTCCCGTTTTTTCCGCGTAACAAACTATCGAATGCACCTTCTAGTCCAACCTCATATACCCCTGGGTTATTTCTTTGCTCATTACCCACAGTGCGTTCGCCAATTTTCCCAATAGGATGAACTCTTACGGTTCGCTGCTCAACGACAACCCCCCCTTTATAAGCACCTAGATTAAATAATGGAAAACTTTTTACTTTAATAAAATCTGAATAACCCAAATCCTTAGCTACAAGCATGTACCTATTCTTATTTTTTCTGGCTTTTCTGAATTTATTTTGATAATAGGACACTGGTTTCCCGAACATTTTACTCAACTCCTTAGACAGTGCTGGAATATGCTCTTTAAATCTTTCTAAAGAAACTGTAACCGCATCAAATCGGATATCGTACTTAGGAACCGAGGTAGCTAACAAACTTCCTTCGTCTGCATAGATATTACCACGGCTTGATGGGATCACAGAATTTTTAATCGTATTTTTTTTTGCTAATTCTCGATACTTATCACCATCTACAAACTGAATATTTACTAATTTAATGATGATGAGTATTGCGAAGAGGAACATACCCCCGGCAACAAAATATAAGCGGTTCGATATGTTCTTTTCGTTTATTGACACCGCGCTAATCTTTTGTAGTTATTAAGATTTTTTGAGGAGGCGTTATGGAGGGCTGCAGTCCTCGTTTTGCCATCGCTGCTATTATTTCACTTTCCATCTTGGATCGCATCAGCATCATACGAACATCCAAATACTCACTCTTAAGTTCTTTTACATCATTATTAAGTTGGGCAATTTTATGCACTTTTTTATCTGCACTATGTGAGCTGGCAATCATAACCAAAGCCAAAACAGATAAAAAAATTATAAATCGCCAATTTTCGAAAGCACCATCGCTTACCAAAAACTTTCCTTTTAATATGTTGTAAAAATTGTTTTTCATTTCATTTAATACCCCAAATCCAAGGGAATGGTTAACTTATTTCAATTATAGTTTTTCAGCAATTCGAAGTTTTGCACTTCTTGCTCTATTATTTTCTTTTATTTCTTCTCTAGATGGAATAATAAATTTCCCTATTCTTTTAAAGGGCACTTCAACTCTTCCAAAAACATCTTTTTCTGGCTCTCCTTCAAACAAACCATTACGCATAAATCGTTTTACCAATCTATCTTCTAAAGAATGATAGGAGATTAAACTCAACCTCCCGCCTACTTTCAACATATCTTGCGAATGCAATAAAAATTCTTTTAGCACCTCTAATTCTTGGTTTACTTCAATCCGAATTGCCTGATAAATTTGAGCTAAGATTTTGTTTTCTCGATGAACAGGTAAAAACCTACCCAAAGCTTTTTTTAACTCATCGCTTGAAATAATTTTTGCTTGCTGTCTCGCTTCTACGATTACTCTTGCCATTCCTGCTGCAGAACGAAGTTCTCCATACTGAAACAAGACATTTCTAAGCTGCTCTTCAGAATATTTATTGATTACATCGAAAGCTGAAAATTTAGAATCCTGATTCATTCGCATATCTAAATCCGCTTCAAACCTAGTTGAAAAACCACGTTCAGCAACATCAAATTGATGTGATGAAACCCCAAAGTCTCCTAAAATACCGTCTACTTTTTCATATCCGTAAAAACGTAGAAAACGCTTTAAATACCTGAAATTTTCATTAATCAATAAAAATCGAGAATCCTCTAGTGAATTTTCTAGCGCATCTTTGTCTTGATCAAATGCAATTAATTTGCCGTGCTTACCTAGTCTTGCTAATATTTCTCGAGAGTGTCCTCCACCACCAAAAGTCACATCCACATAAACCCCATTTGGCTGGATATTAAGACCATCAACTGTTTCGGTTAGTAATACCGGATTATGATATTCCATTATTAGCATCGCTTTCGTCTCCCATTACATCCTCAGCCAAATCAGCAAAATCATTGGCCGCATCATTAATAGCTTGTTCATATTTATTTTTATCCCAGATTTCAACAATATTAATTGCTGAAGAAATCACTAATTCTTTTTCAATTCCCGCAAAAGATGAAAGATCTTTAGGAATTAACAACCTCCCTGCCGTATCCATTTCAACTGTTTTGACACCAGCTGTAAACCTTCTAATAAAATCATTGTTCTTACGATTAAAGCGATTTAGCTTTCCCATTTTCTGCATCAACAACTGCCATTCTTCCATAGGATACAACTCTAAACAGGGCTGAAAAACTGCACGTTTTATTACAAAACCATTAGAAGCTATAGGCGCTAACTGCTTTTTTAATGAAGCAGGAACCATGACACGTCCTTTTACGTCTGCCTTGCACTCGTATGTCCCAATTAAATTGAGCATGTAGGTTTATTTTAATAAATTATAGTTTCAAATATATAGAACTTTTACCACATTTTACCACATATTACCACATTGTTGATAAGTTTTACCACACATTAGACCAAAATCCTTAATATTTTGAAACACAAAGCATTGTAAATAAATATTCATAGAAAATAAAAATGCTTACTTTTGCTATGTAAAATCCAATCCCAACTATGAAGCACACCCTTAAAAAAGAAGGAAAATTTACTTATTTAGACATTGGTGAAGGAACACCAATAATTATACTTCACGGACTCATGGGAGGATTAAGCAACTTTGATGGGGTCACTAATTTTCTTCCTGAAAAAGGTTATAGAATTCTTTTACCAGAATTGCCTATTTACAAAATGTCATTACTTAAAACCAACGTGAAGAGTTTTTCTAAATATGTGTCCGATTTTATTGACCATATGGGTTTTAAAGAAGTGATTTTATTAGGGAATTCTCTTGGAGGACATATTGGTTTGTATTGCACAAAATCCTTTCCTAAAAAAATAAAAGCATTAGTAATTACGGGAAGTTCTGGATTATATGAAAGTGCTATGGGAGGCTCTTTTCCAAAAAGAGGAAGTTATGAGTATGTAAAACAAAAAGCAGAAGATGTTTTTTATGACCCCGCTATTGCAACTAAAGAATTAGTTGACGAAGTTTTCGAATCTATAAATGACCGAAATAAGTTAATAAGAACCTTGGCAATTGCAAAAAGTGCGATACGTCATAATATGGCAAAAGACTTACCTAGTATGAAAACTCCAACTTGTATTATATGGGGTGAAAATGACAATGTCACGCCTCCAAAAGTAGCTGAAGAATTTCACGAATTATTGCCAAATTCAGACTTATATTGGATTGACAAGTGTGGTCATGCTGCTATGATGGAACGCCCAGAGGAGTTTAATGAATTGCTTTATGCTTGGCTTGAGAAGCGAGGATTGTGATTAATTGAGTAGTGAAAAAGCTACTAATATAAATTGAAGGGAAGTTTTCCAGTTCTTATCCATTATTTTATAGTATCTAGAAACAAAACCTTATTAACTTTGTAGCCCAATAATTAATATACTTTTTCAAATCCATGAAAATTAAATCGGCTGAATTTGTACTGAGCAATAGTGATGTTGCTAAATGTCCCAAGGATAAATTTCCAGAATATGCTTTTATAGGAAGATCTAATGTGGGGAAATCTTCTCTCATTAATATGTTAATGCAACGAAAGAGTCTTGCCAAAACATCTGGAAGGCCAGGAAAAACACAGTTGATTAATCATTTTATAATAAATAAAAATTGGTTTTTAGTAGATTTACCCGGCTACGGTTATGCCCGAGTTTCTAAGAGTAGTAAAAGAGTATTTCAGAAATTTATAACCGACTATTTTGCTAAACGAGAACAATTAGTCTTGGCATTTGTTTTAATAGATTGTCGTCATGAACCTCAAAAAGTGGATTTAGAATTTATGCAATGGATGGGTGAAAATCAGATTCCATTTTCTATTGTATTTACAAAAGCAGATAAAGTAAAACCCAATGCCCTTCTAAGAAATATTGAAACTTATTCCCAAAAAATGCTAGAAACTTGGGAAGAAATGCCACAATACTTTACCACATCTTCCAGTAACAGTACAGGGCGTGATGAGCTATTAGGTTATATTGGTAAGGTGAATGAACAGATGGAGGCAAATCGTAATTAAACAATTCCCTCCTACTCTTCCCCTTTCTTAATTTCTAATTTTTCAGCAAAATAATCGCAGAAATCACGCATAGTATCACTCATTTTTTTATCGTTGGTAGCACGCTCAAAGGTGTCTGACATTGCTGTTAGGGTCTGATGAAAAAATATTTTCATCTCCTCTAAAGGCATGTCTTTTGTCCATAGATCAATACGCAATGCTTCTTTATTACTGTGGTCCCAAACCGACATAAATATAGCTTTAGATTCCATGTTTTCTATACCTCCATCTTTGGCAGACCAATGTAGTTTTTCTGGAATCTTATTTTCGTCTAAAGTGACGTTTACGGTGATATCTGAATTGTGTTTTTTAGTCATTACTTTTTTGGCTTGTATTTAGAAGCATTAAAAATTTCTTCTGCGGTTAAGGTTAATAGTTTTTGAAGGCTTACAGAATTCTTTTCCATATAAGATTTTACTATTTCCCACCCTATATATCTTCCCACCATTCCTGGAGAATCATTATCTATTTCTAAATAAAATTTTGAAAAGGGTGCAGGATTAATAAATCGAGGAGGTAATTTGGGGTTGGTACTATATAAAAATTCATTTTCTACAAAATTACGCCAAATTTCAGACTCATTTTCTTCAACCCATAAAAAATCATCGGCTGTATAACCTATTTTATTTGAATCTGAATGGCTTGTCATCCATAAATCTTTTAAATACAATATCTTTCCATAATAGATCATTTGCGATAAAAATGTACGCTGCTTAGGTCTTGGAACCAAATTTTGAGCATATACTGCTGCAACATCAGAAATGATTTGCGTTTCTACCAAGTTCTGTGATACATATTTAGGAATTCCCACATAAAAATGATGGTTACTTCCTAGGTATGTATCTAAAGCAATAATTAAAAACTCGTCTGATAGAATAATCTTGTTTCTATAATCTACATCTGATGTTGTAGTTATCACTAAAGGAGTTTTAATTTGTGGGAAATAATATTTAATATGTTGAAAAAGAAACACCAACTCATCCTTTAAATTATCTTCAAAAGGAAACTTTTTCACAACTTCTGTATATAATTGTTGCTGAAGTGTATCCTGTATTTTCTTTACCCATATACTATCATGGTACTGCTTTGGAAAAAAAGAAGGGTATTGTTTTTTTAGCGCTGGGATATCATGAGTTTTTGCTGTTCCAAATATTTTATCAAACCGCACTATTTCTAAATCGATTGAGGTTTTTTCAATCTCAATTTCGGCATCACTTTTTTTAGCACAACTAATAATAAAAATTAGTACAACTACTATTAGGTATTTCTTCATATTTAAAACAAATTGCATCTGTTTAACGCAAAATCTTTTTATAAATTTTAGATTTACGTTATTTTTGCCCTGCAAAGATATTATTTAAAACGACAAGATGCACACTGAAAAAGTAATAGATCATATTGTAAATTGGTTAAAAAACTATGCCGAGAACTCAAAAATGGAAGGGTTTGCTGTTGGTATAAGTGGGGGGTTAGATTCTGCCGTTGTTTCTACATTATGCGCAAAAACAGGCCTACCTACCTTATGCATTGAAATGCCTATTCATCAAGCAAAAAATCAGGTTAACAGAGCAAAGGAACATATAGCGCAACTAAGAAAAAAATATCCAAATGTCAGTCAGGAAGAAGTAAAATTAACCTCTGTTTTTGAGGAATTCAAAAAAAAAGCACCAATACCCACAAATAACACTTTATTAGACTTATCCTTAGCGAATACTCGTGCTCGTTTACGAATGACAAGTTTATACTATTTTGCAGGATTACTAAGGTATCTAGTAGTAGGAACCGGAAATAAAGTGGAAGACTTTGGCGTTGGGTTTTTTACTAAATATGGTGATGGAGGAGTTGATCTAAGCCCAATTGCAGATTTGCTGAAAAGCGAAGTATATTTACTTGGAAATATATTAAAAATACCACAATCCATACTAAATGCTCCTCCTACCGATGGTTTATTTGGAGATGACAGAACAGATGAAGATCAAATTGGTGCAAGTTATAATGAATTAGAATGGGCCATGGAAATGAAAGACAAAGGCTATAACTCTTCAGACTTTACAGACCGAAACAAAACTGTATTTAATTTGTATGTTAAACTTCATAAAGTAAATCAACATAAAGTGAATCCTATACCTGTATGTAATATCCCACAGAAATTCAAAATATAAAGGTTTTTAAACGAGTATTATTGAAGTTGAACGAAATTTCCCTCATTTATAATAAATTACTTATTTTATTTAATAAATTTGAATTGTAGTAAAAAGATTACAAATCCTCAAGAACATTTATTCCCAAACTTGTGTTTTTATTTTTATTAAATAATTTGAAATAAAATGAAGAAAATTGTCATAGCTGATCATCACCCCATTACTCGAAAAGGTATTACTTGCTTGCTTAAAAAAGACCCAAACTTTTCAATAGTCGGTAAAGCTAATAACGGGAATGAACTGTTTCAGAAATTAGAGGAGTTGAACCCAGATATTTTAATCATGGAAATAGATATGCCACAAATTAGTGGTATTAACGCCTTAAGAGGCATTAAAGCTAAATTTCCAGAATTACGAGTTCTTATTTTCTCGACACATCCCGAAGAAATTTATGCACTGCGTTCTATAAAATCTGGTGCTGCAGGTTATGTCCCTAAAACAGCGTCGCCAAAAATATTTTTAAAGGCATTAAAACAAATTAGAAAAGGTGGGATTTTCTTAAATGAAGAGTTGACCTCAACTTTTACTAGCCGTAATGTTGGCGAAACAAGTGCAATTAGTCGTTATAAAAAATTATCTTCCAGAGAAATTGAAGTATTGAACCTTCTTTCTAGTGGTAAACGTAATAAAGATATTGCTGCTGCATTAAATATTAATGAAAAAACAGTAAGTACTTATAAAACTAGATTATTGAAAAAGCTAAAGGTTGATAATTTGGCAGATTTAATTCATCAATCTAGAATGTTTCAATTTGGATAAGAAGTTTTTATAAAACTCTATTTAGTTTATCGGAAAGTATTTTTTTAAGTGTTGAGTAATCCACAGTTTCCATTAATGTGTTTTTCTTTTGCTCATCATCTTTCATCTCCCTTATCAATTCAGCTAACTCATTAATCTTTAGCGTTACTAGATGACGTCTAAGATTTAATATTGTTTCACTTACCATTTGTGAGATAGATTGACTTTTATCTTTAACATAAATATCTTTTCCTAACCAATCATGAAGCACATGTTTTTCATCATCCATTAAAATATGAGTAATTGCTTCAGATTTCTCGGGCTGTAATTGATTGATAAATACATCTATTTTAAAGTCCTGATTTTGATTAAAGTTATTTATAATATCAAAATACAAATCTTTAAACTCTTCATTTGCAAATTCAATTTCATCCTCTTGTAAATCGAGGTAAATTTTCTCGTAAACTTTAGTTTGTACTATTTCAGATTTATAGGTAATATCCCCAGATTCATTTGCCTCTAAGGTTAACTCTTCAAAATCTTCCTCTTCTTTTCCATATAAAAGAAGTAGCTCAATTATTTTTCTTTCTAATTCAAATTGAAAATCTACCTTTTTAACGGTTTCTTTTTTTGAAGGAATTACTTCAAATGCTTTATTACTAGTTTTAGTTTTCTTTCCAGCATCTTTTCTTTCTTTCTGGAGTATTTGTGCTAGAGTATTAAAAAGAACCTCTTCAGAAATATCCATTATTCTTGAACATTCTTTTAAATAAACCTCTTGTTTAATTACATCAGGAATTTTTGCAATACTCTCCACCATATCGCGAATTGTATTCGCTTTTTTTATGGGATCATTTTTTGCTTCTAATGCTAATAAAGAAGCTTTAAAATTGATGAAATCTTGTGCGTTTTCTTCTAAATATGCAGTAAGTTCTTCTAAGCTATTATTTTTTGCAAAACTGTCAGGATCTTCACCTTCTGGGAATGTGCATATTTTTACATTCATTCCCTGTTCTAAAATTAGATCTATCCCTCTTAAAGAAGCACGTAATCCAGCAGCGTCCCCATCGAAAAGAACGGTAATGTTTTTTGTCAACCTATTAATAAGCCGAATCTGATCTGATGTTAACGCCGTCCCAGAAGAGGATACTACATTTTTAATTCCTGTTTGATAAAACTGAATGACATCGGTATAACCTTCAACTAAATAACAATTATCTTCTTTCGCAATTTCTTGTTTGGCTTGATAAATTCCGTAAAGCACTTTACTTTTATGGTAAATGTCACTTTCGGGAGAATTAAGATACTTGGCAGCCTTTTTATCATTGGTTAAAATTCTACCTCCAAACCCTAAAGTACGACCACTCATACTTAAAATAGGAAACATTACTCTACCTTTAAATCGGTCAAATTGCTTTTCTCCTTTTACAATACTTAATCCCGTTTTCTCTAAAAAATCTAGTTGATATCCATCCCTGATCGCCTTACTTGTAAAAGCATCCCATTGATTTGGCGAATAGCCTAACACAAATTTTTCGATAGTTTCCTGGCTAAATCCTCTCTCCTTAAAATAAGTAAGGCCAATTGCTTTACCTTCTTCTAATTTTAGCAAGGTATTATGAAACTGTTTTTTTGCATATTCACTTACCAAATAAAGACTTTCTCTTTCGTCAGCCTGTTCTTTTTGCTCATCGGATTGTACGGTTTCTTCAATTTCAATTCCGTATTTTTTAGCCAAGTATTTAACGGCTTCGGGATAGGTGAAATGTTCGTGTTCCATTAAAAATGAAACCACATTCCCTCCTTTTCCACTTGAAAAATCTTTCCAAATTTGTTTTACAGGAGATACTACAAAACTTGGGGTACGTTCATCAGAGAATGGACTCAATCCCTTAAAGTTAACTCCCGCTTTTTTCAACTGAACAAAATCACCAATAACCTCCTCTAAACGAGCAGCTTCAAATACATTGTCTATGGTGGTTTTTGAAATCATAATCCGTATTCAAAGATGTGAAATTCTGATTAAAAAAGAGAATTTTTTGACTTACTTATTTATTAACAAAGTAATATTCAAAAAAAAGCTTCATTCCAGATTAAAGGAAGGAAGCTTTTACAAATTTAAAACAATAATAAATGATAGTTACATGTCAAATCGCAATCCCATAGAAATATTATGTTGATCTACTGGATTATCTTTAAACAAAGGATTAATCTCATATCTTACATATAAAGCTGTCCATCCCCAACCAATATATCCACTCAACCCATACACAACATTGTTAGTATTATAACTTGCTTTTATTTTCTCTTTTTTATTTGATCCCTCCTCTTCATATTTTAATTTTTGACGTGAACTCATTTTAAATCCGGCAAAACCTCCTATACCAGCTTTAAACTGTCTATAGGTGGAATATCTAAAATAGTCGGTATATTCTTTCTTTTTTGAAGGTCCAAACTCAAAATGAACAGGAAAGATTAATTTGTCTACTCGCAGTTTTGCTTTATCAAGATTTTGAGGATGATCTTGTAATACGGTCTCTTCACCTATATCTACATAATACTGATTATCCATTGGCTTTAAACCGTCCCAACTAAATGAAAACCCATATTTTAATCGTAACCAATTGCTTTCTTTAAACACTCTAGTCTTCCAAGCCCAACCCAATTCAAAAAATCTACTCCCACCTATTTTTATATCGGTATCATTAAAGGATTCCCCTTCGGTAATTAAATTATTAAGTCCAAAAGCCAAAACTAATCTACTCGTAGTCCTTCGATCGTATTTCTTTTTTTTATTAACCGAAACACTAATAAATTCACCATCATCAAACACTTCAAAAAGAACTTTGTTATTTTCTATATTTATGGTTACATCATTATTGTTCCTTTCTAATAGGGCAATTTTATTATCGATAATTGCAATTCTATTTTCAATATTAAGCGCATGTTTTTCTGCTGCTTCTCCTTTAAATTTATCTGCCTCTATTTGATTAATCTCTTCATTATTAAATCGTTCATTGATAGCCTCTACTTCAAGTTTTAAGGCATCTTTTTCTTCCTTTACAACTTTTTCCTTAGAGGTTTCTAACGATTCAACAGTTATCGTAATATCAACCTCTTGCCCATAATTTGCAGTAATTGAAAGCAACCAAAGTGTTACTAAAGTACATAATGTAATAATTCTCATAATTGTTTATTTTTTGATTGATTGATTTTATTTTAGATAGAGACCCCTTTCCTCAAAGGAATATGTTAATTATCTCGTTCTACTACTGCAGTTCTTACTTTTTCAAATCCATCACCTAATGCATCAAAAACCTTATCTCTAAAACTGGTTTCTAATTCAGATTCTACTACATTTAATAGTGCAATAGCATCTACTTTTCTATTCTTACTATTTACTATTTCTCGGGAATGAATTTCACTTTGCGCGTTTATTAGTAGCATATTGACCTCTTCGGCACTAACAGCTTTATCTCTTTTTTGTAGGGCTTGAACTTGAGCAACTACTTCTTCTATTTTAGAATTTAAAAAATCATCATTTTTATTGGTTTCTAATAAAGTAATTGTTTCAGATTTAGTAGTAGTAGTAGTAGTAGTAGTAGTAGTAGTAGTAGTAGCAATAGCATCTTTAACAGGCTCTTTTTTTAATGAAGAATTTGTTTTTTCAACATGGAGGACAATAGCATTATCTTGTTTGGTTGGAATGGTTTCATTTGGCTTTTCTGTTGGTAATTCTGTATCTTCTTCCTTTGAAGAATATTCGTATAAGAGGACTATTTCTTCGCTAATTTCAACAGATTTAACAACATCTATTTGAAGGGTCTCTTCAACTAATTCTGGTGTAAATTGTGTTGGTAATACCTCATCTTTAAAAATAAATGAAGCAACAATCACAATCCCAATAAAACCTGCTGCAATGGCAAACCAAAATGATTTATTAGATCTTTTATTCGTTTTTGAAGCTTCTAATTGTTTTGCGAGTTTTTCCCAAGATTTTTTTGAAGGAGTGAGTTCTCTTTCTTGTAATTTCTCCCGGATATTGTCTTCAAATTTAATGGGTTCCATAATTCACTATATTTTGTTTTTCAATAATTGAGCGAAGCATTTTTCTAGCTTTAAATAATTGACTTTTCGAAGTACCTTCAGTAATTTGTAATAGTTCTGAAATTTCACTGTGTTTGTATCCTTCTACAGCATATAACACAAAAACAGTTTTATAACCTTCAGGTAAGGCGTCAATAATTTTCTGAATTTCTTCAACTTCTAATTCGGTTTCCAAATAAGTCACAAAATTTATTGAATTATCGATTTCTTCTTCGTCTTTAAAAAGTATTTTTTTGTCCTTTCGAAGTTGAGATATGGCTTCATTAATCATAATTCTCCGTATCCAACCTTCAAAGCTCCCTTCAGATTTAAACGATTTTAAATGCGTAAAAACTTTTAAAAATCCAGTAAGCATCACCTCTTCAGCAATGTCCTTGTTTTTAATATATTGGCGACATATACTTAACATTTTAGGCGCAAAGAGCTCAAACAATTGGTGTTGGGATCTTTTATTCCCCTTACTCGCTTTTACGATAAGAGATTGATAATTTTTATGTAATGAAACAACTTTCAAATTTGGTGTGTTATGATAACGCTTCTATTCATATAGACGCAAGTTAAATTAAAATAGTTGCCTGGGGGTATAGAAAGCTGTAAGCTGTAAGCTGTAAGCAAAATTAAAAAAATGACAACGGATAATCAACAAAAAGCAATAACCTAATATTTGAAGGCTATTTTTTTCGGTCTATTACATAATTAACCATCATCACTAAAGATTTTTTGAAGGGAGAATCTGGATAATTATGAATTAATAAAAGTGCTTCTTGCTGGTATTCTTTCATTTTTACCACCGCATATTCTAATCCGCCATTATCCTTTACGAAAGCAATTAATTCTTTAACCCTCTGTTTATCTTTATTATGATTTTTAATGGAATTGATGATCCATCTTTTTTCTTTTTCAGAACAATGATTAAGGGTATATATTAAGGGAAGTGTCATTTTTTGTTCCTTAATATCAATGCCTGTAGGTTTTCCTATTTTTTCACTTCCGTAGTCAAAAAGATCATCTTTAATTTGAAATGCCATTCCTATCAATTCACCA
>MAAC01006630.1_pt1 | contig 19708 bp, 17 predicted proteins | sample 1115981 | NCBI WGS metagenome assembly MAAC01 (sample SAMN04961126, study PRJNA320927) | seawater metagenome | isolation source: sample BD02T64 sea water enriched with oil for 64 days | place: USA:Gulf of Mexico | collected 2013-07-27
CACGCGTTGGCCAGCGACCCGGTGAGTGCGATTGACGTTCGTCCAATTCTTCAATACACCCCGCCGGACATTGCGGAGTTGTTCAAACTGTCCGCAGAGGGCCGCATTATAGACGGCCCGAGACGGGGACCTGGCGAACCGGTCGATTTTACACAAATAATAAGTTTGGACGGTTTGGCTTATGCCTTCACCGGCTCCGTGCTGGAGTGTTCTTCCGGAATAAGGGACTGTTCGACCCGGATTTTTCGCTGGGACAGCAAGGAACTAAGCTACCGGATACTGGAAGAAGCAGGCACACTTGATGTCATCGATTTTGAAGCAATCGCCTATATATTCAATACGGTATTGGCCCCACTGGGCTTTTCGATGGCTATTGCCGCCGATGAAGAGAGTGCGGATGTCGTATTTGTGACCGGCAGCCAGGTGTTTCTGAGAGCGGAGGCGCGTCAGTTTGGAGATCCGTTTGCGATGTCATATTTTGCACCCCAAATCAGCGTTGCAGATAGCCCGTCCGGGTCTTGTTACACATCCACCTCACGACGTAACCGGGGAGGGCAGGCCAGAGTTTTCTTTCAGCCTGGGGATTACAAAAAATGCCTAGCGCAGCAGTTGAGTGTATTGGTTGGCCTGAATGAGACAGATGGTTTGTTCCCGTCGATAGCCGGTGAACATCAGGAGTACCGGGCCGCTACGCTGCTGGATATTATGTATTCGCGCGTGCTTTATCACGATGATTTTCCGATTGAGGGAAATCCGTATGAGATCATGCAGTTTTTCAAAACTGTGATAGGGCCACAATTTTTCACTGATTTCTAATTCCCAAACGGGGTCAACATGACCTTAGGCCCAAGCGTCCTCCACCCTCCGGTAAGCGGCAAGGCTGGTTTTGCCTTGCCGTGAATGCGGCAAACCCGCGGTAAATCCCGGGGCCAGAACGTTCATAACCTGTTGAGACCGACCCCCTGCAACAACTGATCGCAGAGGGCAGGTGCAACCTATATCAGGTCAGACGGCAGAATGGCCTGCGGAATATTCTGATATGAAACCGGCCGCAGGAACCTTCTGATTGCCATGGTCCCGACAGAAGTCGCACCAAAATTGGTAGAGGCCGGGAACGGGCCACCGTGGACCATCGCGTCACTCACCTCGACGCCGGTGGGAAACCCGTTGGCCAGCACGCGCCCGGCTTTGCGTTCCAGGATGGGCAACAGCGCGCGGCCCTGATCTGCGTCCCGCTCGTCAAGATGCAGCGTACAGGTCAACTGACCCTGCAGCGATTTCGCGACAGCAATAACCTCGTCAAAATCCCTGGCCAGAACGACAACTCCAAGCGGCCCGAAGACCTCTTCACTAATCGATTCATTGGCCAGAAATTCTTTGGCTGATGTGGTGAACAGGTAAGGCGCGGCTGTGCGCGCGCCGCAGGTGGTGCTCAGAACTTCCTGCGCAGCACCACTTTCGCGGATACGGTCCCGGCCCGCACGATAGGCGGCGGCAATGCCGTCTGTCAGCATGGTTTGCGGGGCTGAGGCGGCCAGCGCTTCTTTCGTGGCGGCGATAAAGCGGGTGGCGTCGTCGCCGTCGGTCAGGATCGCAATTCCCGGGTTGGTACAGAATTGGCCTGCCCCCATCGTCAGGGATGCCGCCCAACCCGCGGCGATCTCGGCATGACGCCCGGCCAGCGCGTTTGGCAGCAGGAACATCGGGTTTACCGAGCCCAGTTCGCCGAAAAATGGAATGGGCTCGGGACGCGAGGCGCAGAGATCGTACAAAGCACGCCCGCCGCCTAGACTGCCGGTAAAGCCAACGGCTTTGATCAGCGGGTGCTGAACCAGGGCCTGGCCAACGGCACGGTTGCCGCCCTGAATTTGGGAAAACACGCCCGGATGCACACCGCAGGTTTTTATCGCGGCATCGATTGCCTGTGCAACGATGTCACTTGTCCCGGGATGGGCGGAATGTCCTTTGACGACCACCGGACAACCGGCGGCCAGGGCTGAGGCGGTGTCGCCGCCAGCCGTGGAGAATGCCAGCGGGAAATTTGAGGCGCCAAAGACGGCCACAGGGCCAACGGGACGCTGCATCAGCCGGATGTCCGGGCGCGGCATCGGTGTGCGGTCCGGCAGGGCGGTATCATGGCGGCGGTCCAGATAGTCCCCGGCCAGGATGTGGCTGGCGAACAGGCGGAGCTGGCCGGTGGTGCGGCCGCGTTCCCCAATCAGGCGCGCTTCGGGCAGGCCGGTCTCCTGAGTGCCAATTTCAGTGATGGCATCGCCGCGCGCGTCAATCTCGTCCGCGATCGCGTTCAGAAAGGCAGCGCGGTCTTCACGGGAGGAATAGCCAAAGCTCCAGAACGCGTCTTCGGCCGCCTGTGCCGCGGCATCAACCAAGGCGGGGCTGCCGACTGCAAACTGGTGCGCCGGGCCATGTGCCGGCTGGTTTTCAAAGGTTGCCTCGCCGGCAACCCATTGACCTGCAATCAGGTGGTTTCCATTAATCATGGGGACGTCCTTTATTTCTGAATAGGGTCGTGTTGTTGTGCGCCCGGCACGGCGTTTTGGCCGTAGAACGCCGGTTCAAAATCTGCAGCGTCTGATGCACGGGCACATGTGTTTGTCCGGGGATCAGCTGGTCACTTTCAGGATGGAATTATCGGGGGATTCAAATTCCCACGGGCGGTTGGTTCTGAACCGCTTTCTGAGGAAATCCACGAAGGCTTTAAGATTGGGTGCCATGCCGCGATGGGGTTGGAACACAACGTTAAAATCGACCGACGGGCCCCGGTATTCGGGCAATACGGGGACCAGCTTACCACTGCGCACATATTTCCGGGTCATCCAGGCCGGCAACAGCGCCACACCAAGCCCGTCCACTGTCAGCGACAGCAGAGCCTCGTGGTCGCGGACCGACAGGCGCGGATTTACCCGGACTTTTGCAGAGTCATTGCCATGTTCCAGCGTCAGATCGACAGGGCCGAAGGTGATTTTGCTGGCCAGGTATGAATGCTCGGCAAGGTCCTCGGGCTGGCGCAGTGGCTGCGCAGAGGCGAGGTAGCCGGGGCTGGCAAACAGGTATTGTGTGGATGAACCAAGCGCCACAGCGCAGAGGGATTCATCATCGATCTCACCTTTACGCACCGCCACGTCACAGCGTTCTTCGCTCAGATCAACTTTGCGGCTGGTGATGGTGAGGTTGAGTTTGATTTCGGGGTACATCTTCAGAAACTCTGGCAGCAACGGCAGAATGAAGGCGCGGCCCAGCGTTTCCGGCAGGCTGACGTTCAGCAACCCGCTGGGGGTGGAGTGCATGGCGCGGATCGCATCGTCGGCGATGCGCGCTTCGTCCACAAGTCTTGCGCAATGCTCGTAATAAACTCTGCCGCTTTCGGTCAGACTCAGCTTGCGCGTGGTCCGGTGCATCAGTTTCAGCTGCAGGCGGTCCTCCAGCGCAGCGACACGCCGGCTGACATTGGATTTTGACATCTGCAAATCCGTAGCGGCCGCAGAGAAGCTGTTTCCTTCAACCACCGCCGCAAATACGGCCATGTCTGTGAGTAGATCGGCGTCCATACATTGTCCCATATACGCAACAAAGAATTCATTTTGCTTGTATTGTTATTTATATGAAACGCCGGTACCCATGTAAAGCCACTAATCAGAAGAGGCGGGAGGGCTTCGATCTTCTGAAGCGAGGTGGATGCCGGCGCAGATGCCGGCGCAAAGCGCAGAAAACGGGCCTGGACCCGTGGCGCAAAAGGGAGGACGTACGAATGAAATTTAAGAAATCTTTTCTAAAAGTCGCAGGCGCCGCAATGGTTGCCGGACTGGCAACCGCGGCGCCGGCAGCGGCTGCAGTTGAGCTTCCGTGTACAACAGCCAAGCTTATTGTTCCCTGGGGACCGGGTGGCGGCACCAGTGTGGTTTTCGGAATCTTTGAGCAGGCGATTCAGGCCTCGGATGCCACGGTCAAAATCAAAGTGGTAACCGTTCCTGGTCAGGGCGGCGCTCTGGGGGCCAAAGAGGCTGCTGCGGCCAAGCCTGACGGCTGTACACTTTTTGCCATCCATCAGCATATGGTTGTGAATTACATCAATGGTGTCACTGACTTTAACTGGGACGAGTTCGAGCCGGTGGCGCTGCTGACCGATACGCCGGAAATCATCGGGGCAGGCAGCCATGTTGAGTATAGCGATCTCGAAGGCATGCTGGCCTCGGCGAAATCCAACCCGGGGAAAATTCCAACAGGCGTATCCATGGGGGCAACAAGCCACTTCTTGTGGTTGATGCTCGGGGCTAAAACCGGGACCGACTTTGCATATGTTCCGTTCCAGGGTGGTACAGCAGGGCGGGTCACCGGTCTGTTGAATGGCACCATCGATCTTGGTGGTATCAATATGGCGGCCGCACGGACACAGCGTGGAGATGGCGGGCTGAAAGCCTTTGCGATCGCTGCTGAAGAACGCAGCGACCTGATTCCTGACGTGCCGACTCTGAAGGAGTTGGGCATCGACATGAATTACTCGCTGACCCGCGGTATCATGCTGCCCAAAGGCACTCCAAAAGAGATTGTCGATTTCTGGGCGTCCGTGTTCAAAGGTCCGACTGAGGATGCCGATTTTGTAGCGCAGCAGGCCGCGAAAGGCACTGCGGTGCTGTACAAAGGTCCTGCGGAATACGCCGAGTGGTGGGAGCAAACGTCTGCAGAATTCCTCGACGCAGCGAAAAAGATTAAAGTTGGCCGGTTCCAGTAAAGTCAATTCTGCGGGGCTTCATTGCCCCGCAGGCACCTGTGGCCGCCTGGCCTGAAGTCCCGCACGCACCATCGACTGCTCTGAGTGGCTGTCGTTCCTACCAGTTTTCCGAAAGGAATGTATCATGCGCCTGAACCGCGACACGATCATTGCCATCGTATTATTATTCCTCAGCGGCGCTCTGTTCGTCAGCACCTTTCAGCTGCCCGCTGCGATGTTCGGGCAGTTGCCTTCGTCGCTCTGGCCGCGTATCATCCTGATCCCGTTGGCTATTTTGGCATTTATCTTGCTGATTCAGGCGCAGAGAACCACGGCGGATCCTTCGGCGACATCGATGGGGTTGCGGCAATGGCTGCAGTACTACCGCAATCCGATAGTTGTATTTTTCCTGTTCTTTCTGTTCCTGGTGACAATGCCAGTCCTGGGAATGCTTATCGGCGGCGTTCTGTACGTCTTTGTCACCCTGAATGTTCTGGGCGGATGGGGGCGTAAACAGCTGCTCCAGCACGGTTTGATATCTGCGGTTTTTGTCATTGGTATGTGGACCGTATTCACGCAGCTTCTTGGGGTGTTCCTGCCCGAAGGCATTCTCCTGAGGGTATACTGACAATGAATCTCTTCTCCAGCCTCGGGCTCGCGGCTCCCGAGTTGTTTACAATCACCACAATGGCTCTGATGATGGCGGGCACTTTTGCCGGTCTGCTGGCGGGCGCCATTCCCGGCTTTACCATCGCGATGGCCGTGGTGCTGGTGCTTCCTTTTACATTTGCCATGTCCCCGGTGCAGGGGCTGGCCACGATGATCGCAGTCTATGTCGGCGGTCTGTCGGGTGGTCTGATGTCGGGCATTCTGACGGGTATTCCCGGCACACCGTCTTCGGTTGCGACGACGTTTGACGGCTATCCGCTGGCCAAATCCGGCAAGCCGGGGCTGGCACTGGGCATCGGCGTCTGGTCGTCCTTTTTTGGCGGGGTCATTGCGTCTGTAGTCCTGATGCTGGTCGCGCCACAGCTGGCGATGGTTGGTCTGGAATTCCAGCCGGTTGATTTCTTTGCGCTGGTGATTTTTGCGCTGACCGTGACGGCCAGCCTGGCCGGAGACCAGCTGCTCAAGGGTCTGATCGGCGCCTTGTTTGGCCTGTTGATCGCCACCATCGGCAGTGACGTGGTGTTCGGGCTGCCCCGCTTCACATTTGGTGTTGAATCCGCGTCCAAGGGATTTGCGTTCCTGCCGGTGCTGGTTGGTCTGTTTGCCTTCAGCCGCCTGCTGGGCGACGTGCGCGATCCCAAAAACGCGGTTAAACGGCTGGGCGGCAATGAAGCCCAGGCGGTCCATATCGACTATGTGCTGTCCGCCAAGATGGTCATCAGCCGGTGGGTCAATGTGGTGCGCTCATCGCTGATGGGGGTCTTTATCGGCGTCCTGCCGGCGGCGGGCAGCACAATCTCTAATATTCTGGCGTATGATCAGGCCAAGAAATCGTCAAAAGAACCTGAAACTTTCGGCAAAGGCGCCATCGACGGCATCATTGCTCCGGAGAGTGCAAACAACGCGACGGCAGGTGGCGCGCTGATCGTGATGATGGCACTGGGGCTGCCCGGCGACATTATGACCGCGATCATGCTGGGGGCCTTGCTGGTGCATGACGTCATTCCCAGCCCGTCGTTTATCTCGGACGAGCCCAAGATCGCCTATTCAATCTTTCTGGCCTTCTTTGTTGCCAACTTCATGATGCTGTTTCTGCAATCGATCACGTTGCGCGGATTTGTTCTGATCACCAAAGTCAAAATGTACATGCTGACTGCGGTGATCCTGTTCTACTGCGCGCTGGGAATTTTTGCCCTGAACAACATCGCCTATGACATGTGGACGCTGTTGGTCTTTGGGGTGCTTGGGTTTGTGATGCGGGCGCTTGGTTTCCCCATCGTGCCAATTGTTCTGGGGGTCGTGCTTGGCAACATTGCCGAGGTGCGCCTGAGCCAGGTGTTTGCGCGTGGCGATGGGCTTGAAGCGTTTCTGACCCGGCCCTGGGCGTTGTTTTTCCTGCTTCTCTCCGTCTTTTCGATCCTGTTTCCTTTCTATCAGAAACACGTGGGAAAACCGGGCTGGACGACCTATTTCGTGCCGATGCTGCTGATCGTAATGGCCGGTCCGGTCTTTATGATGCCGGGCGTTATCCGCCCCGTTATCGCCGGTCTTATGCTTGCCGCCGGTATCGTACAGCTGATTATGCGCGTCAGAAACCGGCAATCCGGTCCCGAAAAAATCTAATAATTCAACATAATACGACTATCGAGGAATAATCATGGATCTGGGTATCAAAGGTAAAACGGCATTTGTCCTTGGCGCGTCACAGGGGTTGGGACGCGCAATCGCTGAGCGTCTGGCCGCAGAGGGTGCAAACCTGGTGCTGTCCGCACGTCGGGAAGATGTTTTGCAGGAACTGGGCGCCGAACTGACAGCGAAATACGGGGTATCCGTACAGGTTGCGCCGTCGGATCTGACCGATCCGGACGCGGTGAGCGCACTGTGTGTGCGCATTCGCGACGAGTTCAAACCTGACATTCTGCTGAACAACGCAGGCGGCCCACCTCCGTCGCCGTCCACCGGTGTTGCCCAGGAGCTCTGGAAGTCGTCTGCGCAGTCTTTGCTGTTCAGCATCATTCAGATCACCGAAGCGGCGCTGGAGAACATGCGGGTCAATAAATGGGGCCGTATTCTGACAATCGGATCTTCCGGTGTCTTGCAGCCCATTCCAAATCTGGCGGTCTCAAACACGATTCGCGGTGCTATGGCCGGGTTTTCAAAAACCCTGGCGGCGGAAGTGGCGGGGGACGGCATCACCGTCAACACGATTTTGCCAGGAAAAATTGATACCGCCCGCGTGGGTCAGCTTGATACTGCGCGCGCTGGTCGCGAAGGCAAAACGCTGGAACAGGTTCGCTCTGAACTGGCAGCAGGGTTGCCGGCGAAACGCTATGGCCAGCCCGAGGAGTTTGCCAATGTGGCTGTGTTCCTGATGAGTGAGCCAGCGGGATATGTCACCGGCCAGATGACACGGGTTGATGGCGGCATGATCCGCAGCCTCTGAAACAGGGATTCTACAATGTTACAATCAACCAATCCCGAAAGGCCTGGTGCCTCAGGCGAACCCGCTTTGCGGCCCGGAGGGCATATCCTGGCCGACCAGCTGAAACTGCTGGGTGCGGACACAGTCTACTGTGTGCCGGGCGAAAGCTTTCTGGGGCTGCTGGACGGGCTTTATAATCACCAGGATACCATCCGCACGGTGACGTGCCGCCATGAAAGTGGCGCCGCAAACATGGCCGATGCCTATGCCAAACTGACCGGAAAACCGGGGATTTGTGCGGTGACCCGCGGGCCAGGGGCGACCAATGCGGCAAACGGTGTGCACACCGCCTATCAGGATTCATCGCCAATGATCTTGTTGATTGGCCAGGTGGCGCGGGACATGGTGGACCGCGAAGCCTTCCAGGAGATGGATTACCGGCAGGTCTTTGGTCAGATGGCCAAGTGGATCGCGCAGATAGATGACGCCAGCCGCATCCCGGAATATCTGTCCCGCGCCTGGAAAATCGCTCAGTCCGGGCGCCCCGGTCCGGTGGTTCTGGCGTTGCCGGAAGACATGTTGATGGACATGGTCGCGGTCGAAGACCTGCGTGCCACGGACCTGGCTGAGAGCGCGCCAACGCAGGGATCAGTTGCTGAGCTCGAAGAGCTGATGACGTTTGCCAGGCAGCCGATGATGCTGGTTGGCGGACCCTCCTGGGACGCTGGTTGTGCAGAAAAAGCGCTGGCGTTTGCTGAGCGCACCGGCCTGCCGGTGGCTTCCAGTTTCCGCTGTCAGGACTATGTGGACAACGATCATGCAAACTACGTCGGTGTTGTTGGCATCGCGCCTTCAGCGAAGCTGCGCCAGCGCATTGAAAGTGAAGTTGATCTGCTGATTGTGGTCGGCTCCCGGCTGGGAGAGATGACGACCCAGGGCTATAACCTGGTCAATATTCCCAACCCGCAGATGAAGTTTGTTCATGTGCACCCTGGCGCTGATGAACTTGGCATGGTCTATAATCCGGACATTGGCATTGTCTCTTCGCCGAATGCGTTTTTTGACGCAGTCACATCAATTCGGGACGGCGACGGCAAAAACCGCTGGGCGGATTGGCGGCAATCTCAGCGTGAAGACTATGAGGCGTTTTTGGAGCCAACTGAGGTGCCCGGCCGGCTGAACATGTCAAAAGTGATCCGGCACATCACCGACAGCATGCCCAATGATACAGTTCTGAGCAATGGGGCAGGCAACTACACGGTCTGGGCGCACCGGTTCCACAAACACCGGGCTTACAGAACACAACTGGCGCCCACCAGTGGCTCGATGGGCTATGCGGTGCCGGCGGCGATCGCTGCCAAGCTGCACAGCCCTGAGCGCCAGGTGATCAGCATCTCGGGGGATGGGTGTTTCCTGATGACATCTCAGGAGCTGGCCACGGCGAAGCAGTATGATGCCGATATCATCTATCTGGTTGTGAACAACGGCATGTATGGGACCATCCGGATGCATCAGGAACGCAACCATCCGGACCGGGTGATCGCGACCGAGCTGCACAACCCGGATTTTGTCGCCTATGCGGCCTCCTTTGGCATTGATGGTGAACGGGTTGAAACAACTGAGGATTTCCCGGCGGCTTTGGAAAGAGCCCGCGGCCGTAAGGGCGGCTATCTGATCGAACTGATCGTGGATCGCGAAGCGCTGACCCCGGTGCAGACCCTTGAACAAGTCACACAACAAGGACGGGCGAAGCTGGCGGTCTGACCCTGGTTGGGGCAGCGGCCTGCTTTGTCTGAAGTAACATTCCTTTGGAGCATGCTATGATAATTGAAGAGCGGATCTATTCGCTGCATATCGGGGCCGCGGCAGAATATCTGCGGCTCTATGAAGCCGAGGGTCTGGCGGTGCAAAGGCCGATCCTGGGCCGGATGGTCGGCTACTTTTCGAGCGAAATAGGCCCTTTGCACCAGTTGATCCACCTCTGGGCCTATAAGGACCTGGCCGAGCGCAGTGAACGTCGCGCAAAGCTGGTCGCGGATCCGCGCTGGAAAGCCTATGTGCCAAAAATCCGCCCGTTTATGATAAGCCAGGAAAACAAAATCCTGATACCGGCCGCCTTCAGCCCCTGGGCCACGGATGACCCGGCGCTGGATATGGCGTCACCTGAATACACCTCTCTCTGACCTGACCAATATCGGATATCGCAATGATTGATCTCTATTCCTGGACCACCCCGAATGGCCGTAAAGTCTCTATTCTGCTGGAAGAACTTGGCGTTGAATACACCGCCCACCCGATCAACATCGGTCAGGGCGACCAGAAAACACCGGAATTTCTGGCCATCAGCCCCAACAACAAGATCCCGGCGATTGTGGACCATGACAATGGTCTCAAGCTGATGGAATCCGGCGCGATTATGCTCTATCTCGCCGAAAAATACGGCCGCTTTATGCCGACTGATCCCGAAGGCCGCTGGAAAGCAAAGGAATGGCTGATGTGGCAGATGGGCGGTCTGGGGCCGATGCTGGGACAGGCGCATCACTATGTGCATTTCAACCCGGGCAAGGCGGATTATGCAGAAGAACGTTTCCGCGCGGAAAGCAAACGGCTGTATTCCGTTCTGGAGAAACAGCTGGATGGTCGTGATTATATCATCGACGAATATTCGATCGTTGATATGGCCTGCTGGCCCTGGGTGTCGCGCTATGAGTGGCAGGAAATATCGCTGGAAGACTACCCGAATGTGCGGGCGTGGTATCAGCGTATTGCGGCGCGTCCCGCAGTCCAGGCGGGCTATCATGTGCCAAAGAAAGTGGGCGAAATTCCCGCTGGCTGATCTGGGCAAACGGGTACGTTCGATAACGGAGTAAAGCCAAAAGATGGAAAAAACGCGTCTTGGCCGCACAGGCCTGAGTGTCAGTGTGGCCGGGCTGGGATGCGGCGGTCACAGCCGGTTGGGGCTGGGGACTGGCAGCTCCCCGCGCCACGCAGTCTCTGTGGTCAGCGCCGCGCTGGATGCCGGCATTAATTTTATCGACACCGCACGCGTATACGGGACCGAAGACATTGTCGGCCAGGCCATCGCGGGCCGCAGGGACCAGGTTGTTCTTTCGACCAAACTGCCGGTTGTGCTGACCGGAACATCGGCGCTGGGGGCGCAGCATGTGCCGGCGGCGGATTTCATCGCTTCGGTGGAGGACAGCCTGCAGCGCCTGGGCACCGATCACATCGACATTCTTCATCTGCACGGGGTGGTGGCCAGCCAGTATGAGTACTGCCTGAACGAGCTGATGCCGGCGATGCAACTGCTGCAGCAACAAGGAAAAATCCGGTTTCTCGGATTGACGGAACGGTTCATATTTGACCCGCAGCATAGCATGCTGACCCGGGCGCTGCAGGACGATTGCTGGGATGTGTTCATGGTTGGATTCAATCTGATAAACCAGTCTGCACGCCAGCGGATCTTGCAAAAGACCGCAGACAAAAACATTGGCGTTCTGAACATGTTTGCGGTGCGGCGTGCGCTGAGCCGCCCGGAGGCTTTGCTGCAACTGATTGCCGAAATGGCCGACAATGAGCTGATCGACGCCACGAGGTTCGATCTGAGGGATCCGCTGGGGTTTTTGATCGAAAACAGTGACGCCGACACTGTTGTCGAGGCGGCCTATCGTTTTTGCCGGCACCAACGCGGTGTGGATGTCGTGTTGACCGGCACCGGCAACACCGGCCATTTACGTGAAAATACAGCGGCCATTCAGAAAGGCCCCTTGCCGGGTCCCTGTGTGGCGCGGCTGCAGGAGTTGTTCGGCGGAATTGACTCAGTTTCCGGAAACTGAACGCAGCCAGGGCCATAAGGCATCCCGCAAGGGCTTTGCAGATGGCGCTTTGTGCTGGCGCATCTGAACAATCTTTGCGGGATGATAAATTTATTGCGTCAGGCACCCCGCGGCTCCGAACTGCTCCGGCAAAAACGCTCAGTCTGCGAAGGTGTAATGACCTGTCTGCCAAAGGGTGTCTGACGGCGGTCATCAGCATGCGAATTGAGTTCGACGACGCTGGTTTCACCCTTAAAAGGTCAAAATATCAACCAGATACCAGCATATAACGTCCAGATCCTGCGGGCTGTTTGTATTGATCTGCCCACAGTGGAAGCACGCTGCATAAGATCAGACCGGTGTGTGTTGGCGACAGTCGGAGCTCCAGGGATCTGAGCGTAAACGGCCATAGCCGACGTCTGTCCCTGCTGCGGCGCACGACGGCTCCGGGCCCAAATTGACCAATGCGGCATTGGGGTGGAACTGAAGTTATGTGCCAAAACAGGCATGATCGCCTATAAGAACGGTCCACGACTGCCGTTCGCATCCGCTGACGCGAACGGCAGTTTTTCAACCGTCTAAGCGTTCGCCAACCAGAATTTGGGGTTGTGAATTGGTGAAATTGGGAATGTCTTCCAGGGCAGGACCAAGCTTGCCCATGGCCGCATCCAAGCTGGCATTATCTGCGAACACGATTGTAGCAATCGCGTGGAAACCCGGCGGAGTGTCCGGCCCCCCGGCAATGCCTTTGGTGACAAGCGTACTCTGAATGAGCTCGCCAATGCAGCCGCCGACGATCTCCATGTGTTTGCTCATATAATAGTCGTAATCGAAGCTCGTTCCATCTACGGCCGGATAAATAACTTGCAGAGTAGCAGACATATCTTTCCCCCTGATTTAAACAATGCACCGAAGATAGCTTGGCTTGCCATAATATCAAATACTGCAGTTCGAAAATGTCGGGATGAAAAGCTTGCCTGGGTCAAACCCAGCTTCATAGCGCGGGAAATATTGAATTATGATTCTCAAGTTATAGTTTACCGCACTTGCCGCACTTGCCGCACTTGCCGCTCTTTTCCTCCTTTCCCGCCGTCCTTTCGTGGGCGCTCCGCCTCGCAACCGGACACCGGAACCACCAGGCCGGATGTCGGGAAGGTCCGCGCGGCAGTGGTTCGAACAAGGTGCTGCGAACGGCTGCGCCGGGCCCAAACTGTCAGATTGTGCAACCGCTGCGCAGGATGCGCGGCATCAGATCAGTCAGGGCGCTTGGCCTCTGAGCCATATTTTGCTTAGATGGGATGCCGGACCAACCCGGTGAGGGACCATGATACCAACGCTGGCAGAACGCGCAGACGCGCAAACCGGGCCGGCAAGGATCAAATTATTCTGTACCGCTTATGTCACCAGAAACCTCAGAGCTCGAAATTCGACGGGCAACATCACTGGATCTGCCAGCCATCGAAGTCTTCCTCGGTGACTCATACGGTGCGGCCGCCAGCTATAAAAATTCCGAGCGTTGGTTCTGGCAATTCTGCAATGCACCAGGAAAGCCGCACGGCGATTCAGCGCCTTCTGTCTGGATTGCATGCGAAGGCTCCCGTGTCGTCGGGCAGATTGCTGTGCAGGATGCCAGGGCCTGGTTTGCGGACCGTCAGATTGACGCGGGCTGGATCGTCGACGTCATGGTTTTGCCCGCGTTTCGGGGCCGCGGCCTTGGCCATTTGATACATGCAGCTGTGGCAAAAGACAGGGCGACAGTGGTGACCCTGACGATGGCGCCGGCAACGCGGCGGATGGCGGAACGGGCGGCGTGTGTGACCCTTGGACCGACCTCGCAATTTATCAGGCCCCACGCGTTGAGCGCGCGCACGGTCGCCAGATATCTGAGCCATAAAATTGGCAGTGGCACGCGATACCGCCGCCTGTTTGCGTTTTTGCGCAGGGTGGCTGTCGGTCCCTATATCCTTGCGGCGGTGGCACGGCTGTCCGTCGCTGTGCGGCGCGTACTCCGGCGCAGATCCCCTGACCTGTCGCAATATGATGTGACCGAGGTTGAGAGGTTTGACGCCACATATGATCAGTTCTGGCAGGCTCTGCGCCCCCGGTTCCCGGCGATTCATGATCGCTCTGCGGACAGCCTGAACTGGCGGTTTTCAGAGTGTCCTGGTCTCACCTACCGGAAGTTTATTCTGCGCCGGGACGGGAACATCCGCGGCGTCGTCATTACCCGGACCTGTGAGGCGACCGAGCTGCCGGCGGGCATCATCGCTGACATATTGTGCGACCCGGAAGATGCCGGCACTTTGGATGCGCTGATTGCGCAGGCGCACACGGTGCTGACCCCGGTGAGCGAATATCTGGAGGCCGCCGCCTCTACGCCTCAGTACCGTGCCGCCCTGCAGCGCGCGGGGTTCACAGCGGTGCGGACCATGCGGCCCACCGTCGTTTGCGACGACGCGAGCCTGAAAGCGGACATCGAAAAATCCGCCCAGGGCTGGCATTTCACCAAGGGCGACCACGACTGGGATCAGATCCACCCGGTCTGAAGAACTCAGCGCCGCCAGAGAAAGCAGTTCCAGACCGTGTGCTGGAAACGAATGTCGGGCAGGCTTTGCCAGCCGGGGCCTTCGACGGCGGCGCGGAGCCCTTCGGTGCGTTCGCTGTAGCTTGAGACGAATATGCGCCGGCTCCGCGCTTGCAGGGCCGGCAGTATGACGCCGGGGTCAGGAAGATAATAAAGAACCTCACAGGCGGTGATCAGGTCGAAGTCGACATCCGGAAAGATCCGGTCGATGGCCTCCAGCGGACCAACCCGGAACTCAGCCTGAGGCACCAGCTTTCGCGCCCGCTTGATGGCGAATTCGCTGATATCCATGCCATGAAACCTGTCGGTCAACCGGGCCAGACTGACGCTCTGATGTCCTTCCCCACATCCCAGTTCAAGGATGGTTTGGTAATGCGGCTGAAAGCCGGACAGCAGGTCGTTGGTGGCCTGGAAACGATGCTGTTCGCGCAGCGAGGCCATATTCCAGGGGTCCCGCCTGGCATAAAGCGCACGCAGCTTGCCATAGGAGCCGGTAAAGGCGGTATGCCGCAGCATCACCCGGGTCCAGAGATCGGAAATCTGTTTTCGCATATGAAGCATCACCTGTTGTCAGTTTACCTATAGCAGATGGCGTCGCAGCAGTTGTGAAAGCCTGCGCTTCAACCGCCGCTGCAGACCGTATCTGTCTTGCAAAATCTGGCCCAGAGAGGCGACATCCGTGTCCGCTCTGATCGTGTTCCGGGGTTGTATACGGGCGCTGATACACGCGGCCCCGGTGTCGGATGTGTGAATTTTCCGGAAGTGCTGCCGGTGCAATGCGGCCATGATTTTCCGGTTGTAGGCGCCAAAAGGTATTGCCACCTCATCAACGCAGCTGCCGGTGATCTCGGATAATTCGTACGCGGCCCGGACCGTTTCGTCCTGGAATGTCTCTGCCGCCACCTGTCGCCAGTCGAGATGGTGCCGGCCGTGCAATCCGATTTTCATGTCCGAGGCCGCCATGTCCCGGATGTCTTCGGCGGACAGGTATCGCGGGTCAGCCATGCGCCCCAGAAGAACAAAGAACGTGGCCTCCAGGCCGCGTTGCCTCAGTTTTTGCACCGCAATGTCGAGATCAGACCTGTTGCCATCATCGAAGGTAAGCCTGACCCGGCCGCCTCCGGAGCTGAAGCTTTGCACCCGGTCCAGAACCTGCTCAAACTGTGCCACCGACAACCAGTAGGGCGCCTCAGTCGCGTCCACGTCGGCGTGTGGGGTGCCCAGGCCGTGAAAGTTCAGGATGATATGGTGATGGGATTCTGCAGTCATTTTGGCTCGCCCGGTTTCGCAAAAGCCAGGTTCCGCGCGTCAGGCGCGATGCGGTCCGCCACCTCGGCCGGCGGGGCCAAACCGTGCAGGCCGCGCCAGGCGCCCCTGGCCTGGGCAACACTTTCCGTGAGCAGGATTTTCAGGATTTTCAGGACCGAATACCCATAGGCGACGGGCACTGCTACAGGATTGATCCTGAAGATGAACCTCATCCGGTTGCGGAAATTGAAATAGTTGGCGAACGCCGTCGGCGCGCGGTTCACCGCGCCGGTGCCAATGACGGTTCCGCCGTGATGATGGACCACCGCCGACGGGCACCAGATCAGAGGCAAATCCCCCCGGCGCGTGGCCCAGTCCACCTCTTCAAAATAGAGAAAGTAGTCCTCGTGCATCAGGCCGGCATTTTTGATAAATTCTCTGGACGCGACCATACTGGCACCGGAAATGAAACGGCGGGCGGTATCGGGCAAATCGGGGGCCTCTGAGGTCAAAAGCCCCTGATTGAGGTTTTTTACCCGCCCCGTCCAGTGGCTGACGTGGCCGCCGTCAGACTGGATGATGGCTTCTTCTCCCAGGTAAATGATGCGCCCGCCCATGAGAGAAAACGCGCTTTTGGCGGCCTCCGCGACAAACGCAGACGCGGTCTCTGGCGGGACAACACAGTCCGGGTTCAGCACCCAGAACAGGTTCACCTGCGCATCCTGTTGCAACAACCGGATGCCCTGATTGGCGGCGGCGGCATATCCCGTATTCACCGGACATCTGAGCAGGGTCAGCGGGGCGTTGGTCGCAGCGGGCTCGGAGGGGGGCGGCGCAGGTGGCGGTGGTGCGGGGGTGCCGGGTACAGCAGGCGGGAAGGTCCCGGACAGGGACGTATCGGGTGGGGGTGTCGGGGGCGGAGAAGCAGGGGCGTTGCGCGCGGCGGGGATCTGATCCGCGGTCAGCTCCTCGAATTGCTGCGCCCTGGCGCCGGCCCAGTCGCGAATGACGTCCCGGGTCTGATCGGGAGAGGCATTGTCGCAGACCACGATCCTGATGGCTGTGTGGTGAGATCGCGACAGGCTTTCCAGACAGTCCGCGATCACGTCGGCGGACATGTACGTTACGATAATGATACCAAGCGTATTGTTTGTTTGCCCGCCCATAAAACCGCATCCTCCTGAAAGCTTCCGCGCGCCTGAATTCTCCTGCCGTACCCCTCTGTCGGATGATTACCTGCCTTACAGATTACGCACCGCCAGGTCTGATTGCAAACTCAGTTGCAGCGCGGGCGGTTGGGCCCGGGCCGCCCGTTTCAGAACCCGCATCCTGCCTGGTCCCGATCGGGGCAGGCAGGTTCACCGGGCTGAGAGTTTGTCACACAGGTTCAGGCCGTGGTTCACCCCTCAGGAGATCAGCATTTTTAACACACGTAGATTCGCAAACCCGGGCAGGCAGACACGGAGTGTCTTTGCTCAGGACCATATTGGACAGGCCCGCAGCAACATCTGGCCGGGCCGCTGTCTCTGACGATCACACCTGACGATCACACCTGACGATCACGCCGGACGATCACACCTGGCAATATTACGGTCATTCCCCGAATCTTACCAGGGCCCGCACAGATCTGACACGGCCGGACCCGGTTGCACGGCGGCTGTGCTGCCGCCTGGTCCCATGTTGCGCCTCCGCCGCCGGCATTGCTGATTTAAAACGCAGGGGTTGGCGATTATTGCCCGCTCCAGCGGTGTTTTAACTGTATCCCGCACCAGCAGTGTTTTGACACGCGGTGGGCTTTTGTCGTTCTGACCCGGTTGCGCAGGCGGCCTATTTTACCAGCGCAAATAGCTGACCAACAGGGAACTCAAGATCGCCAAAATCTGACGCCAGCCCACCGCCACATGTGCCATAGGATTCTGAACTGCCGTAATCAATTTTGCCAGTTGCCTCAGCATGAACATCTTCAATGCCCGAGATATCTGTGCCCAGTTTCAACTCGCCGTTGGCGCCCATCTGAGCGCCACGAAAATAATTGTTTGAGCCAAATTCAATATTGCTGCCGGAAAACAGGTAAATATTGTATTTGCCGTCGCTACAGTAATCCGGAGAGCCGACTTCATTGTCTGAGCCGATCAGGATTTTGTCCGGGGTGGCAAAAACCACGTTTGCGAGTGCAACATTTGAGCCCACTTTCACTTCCTTTTTTGCCACGATGGCGATGTCGGAAATCACCCGGTCTGAACCGAGGTCGGCCACCTCTTCCACGATATACAGCGTGTTGGGGGCAAGCGGTGTCACATCGGTAATTTCGTTGAGGTAGACGGGACCGTTGGTGACGAAATCGGGCATATTGGTGATCTCGGAATTACGCATATCGTTGACAATACCGGATACCAGACCCGGCAAGACCAGATCGTAATTTTCTTCCAGCAAAATGTCTTCAGCGCCCGGATTGTTGCCGCCCTGCTCAAAGTCCGAGAGATCATTCATTGCAATCACAGTTCCGGGGGAAACGTCGGTGTCGGAACCGATTTTCACCCCGTCAGCGCCATACAGACAGAAGTCCTGGGTATAGTTGTTGTTTGAGCCGGACAGTACTTCTTCGGCGGAGAAAAAGCCGCCACTGTCGCAGCCGGGCGCGGGTTCACTTTCTGCGACCGCAGAGCGCGAGATTTCAAATTCAGTGATGCCGGCAAACACTGCAAAAATGGATTGCAGCGGGTTGAGGTTCGCATTGGTCCTTCTGGCGGTGGCGCGCACGGCGTTTTTCGGGGTGGAGTTGGCGACGAATACACTGCCGTCCCAGTTTCCGGTCTCAATGTCGGCGGCTATCAGAACGGGATGACCATTGATGTCAGCATAGTTTTTTCCGCTGTAGAGCAGGGCCTCTGTCCGCACGTCATTGTTGTCCGGCAACTGGCTGGCGCCGGCAAGCGCTGCAGCAGAGGCGGCGATCTGAAGCCGGTGACCGGTGAGCCGCACGAGGCCAATGTCGATGACCCACGCGAGCATCAGAAGAAAGACCGGCAGCGCGACCGCAACCAGCACAATGACCGCGCCCGAAGTGTCCCGGAGAAGTCGTATCAGGGTTTTGACTGTATTGGGCACCAGCGTCACTCCTTGCGCATTGTCACTGAGGCCTGCAGGTCCGGAATTACCACGATGTTGGTGAACATGGCGGCGAACGGATTGGCGGTGGCAACGATCACCCGCACATCGTCGGTGCCGGTGGTGCCGATATCTTGTGCGGTGACGGTAAAGCTGTTGGGCCAGGTGGACAGGTACGCCGTCGCATTGGCGGCGGCTGCGGCTTCGCTGGCGGTGCCGACAGAAAGCTGTCGGGCGGCCTGGCGGGCGGCGTCATACATATTATCCATCAGCGCCAGAGTCCCGCCCCACGTGATAATACCGAAGAACAGGAGCAGGAGCAGCGGCAATACCACGGCGAATTCGACAAGAGCGGCGCCATCGTCCGCGCGCAGAAAATGTCGCCGCCCGGACAGAACCCGGGTATCATCATGCGAAGTAATCTTCACAGCATGGCTCCAATGTTTCGTTTCAATGCGTTGTATTATATCGGGTCCCGGCCGCCTGCGCATCGTCCGGAGCGCCCGGTTATTCAACCGCAGGCTGCGAAATGGCGGTGATCCCGGAGCAGGACCGGAGCGGGGCAAGGCTGATCTATACCGGGGGCCGGGCCCACGACTGGTCTGGTCTGTCGCGGCCCGTCAACGGCAGCGGTCACCGCACTGCTGTTTGACGGAGCGCTGCGCGGTGGTGCATTGCGTATTTTGACGCCGGGTCCTGGTCCTGCTAAAATACTGCATAGACAGACTGCCGGATTTACCAGGTTCCGGCCGGTTTTGGTGATCCTGGCCGGGGGCGATCAGGGCACAGCGGCGGCCAAAACCTGAGACCAGAGGCCGGACCATATCCACATCTGCCGCCCCGGCTGCTCCCTTTATTTATGGGCAACCGGCGCAAGAGACACAGCGATTACTGCCTGACACCGGGGGATATTATGATCATCTCAGAAACACGGCTGGCTGGCGTCAAACTGATCACACCTGCCCGCTATAGCGATGCGCGCGGCTTCTTTTGCGAAAGCTACAGCCGGGCGCGGCTTCGCGAGCACGGTATCGGCCTGGAATTTGTGCAGGACAACCATTCCCTGTCGCATGAGGCGGGCACCGTGCGGGGGCTGCATTTTCAGGCGCCGCCCCATGCCCAGGCCAAACTGG
>MAAC01006632.1_pt1 | contig 19695 bp, 23 predicted proteins | sample 1115981 | NCBI WGS metagenome assembly MAAC01 (sample SAMN04961126, study PRJNA320927) | seawater metagenome | isolation source: sample BD02T64 sea water enriched with oil for 64 days | place: USA:Gulf of Mexico | collected 2013-07-27
ATAAAATGGCTGATAAATTGTTAAGACGCGCAGTATTCTCTGGCTTACAACCTAACCCCAGCATAGAAATCCCCATAGCCCGCAATTAATCCCCGCGGTTTCCACAATGTAGCTTTGTTAGTTACCAGCCAAGCAGGTTCAGTTGAGAGTTCTTGATATTTTGTCGTTGGCTGGTAACTAACAAACCTTAACTGAACCGTCATTCGGCGCTTTATTTTTTATTAAATTAACAGCTTCAACTTTCAAGCTTTGCTAATGCCGTATATAAATCTTTAATCAACTCTTGCTTCAAACAGCTAGGTGACAAGATATCGATATGGGGTAACCAAGGTTTGAGCAGGGTAATCAGTTCAGTCATGCTTCTGGATTTAGTCATGATGATCAACCCGCCATTTTCCAATATCTGCAACAACTCTTGCTCTGGCAGTATGGATTCAGAAAAGTGGCTGGCAATTATCGGCTCAACTTTTATGGTGGCTTCAATAACACCATTTTCCACAGTCAGGTGGTTTGTTGAATATATTTGACTAACTACACGTTCATCCGAGACAAACTTCTCAGCCAACTGCTCAATAGCATCAATATTCGATAGCTTGAATGACAACAGTTCATCTTTGTAGCTGGCAGCTAGATACCATATCCCTCGGTCATTCACGAGCTTGTAGGGATGCACTAGCTCGTACTTCTTGCCGTAATATTGCAGATGTACCAGTGACGATAATCTAATTGCTCCCGTGAGCTTGGTGAACTTATCCGTAAACCTGCTGCAATCTTCGATGTTTGGATTCTTGATCAAATAGGGTATCGAATTATTACTGTTCAACAGTCCGTTGGATAAACATTGCTTGTCGGGGAACAGTGAGTCTAATCCTGCTTTGACTAAGATGCGATGAACGTCTTTGTATGTTTGCCTTCCTAGAAATTTAGGGTCGAGGTAATAACAAGAGCCTTCTCGTTGTATGGGCAGGTAATTTAATCGAGTGTTGAAGTCACGTTGTAGCGTTCGCGTTGATACATTGAACTCAGTGGCTAAGTCAGCCAAGTACAAGTGCTCACCCGTATTTAACCGAGTGAGTATCATCCCTAATCGCTTCGCTAATTTATCGTGTTCTTTCATCACCATTAGTGTAATGAGCTGCCCTGAAAGGTTGTGTCGAGCTAAATTATTTCCAGCTAAAAATCATAAGGTTAGTGTTTTTGTTATTACTGGTATTTAGTGGTGGTTAGTGACATGTAATTAGTATGTAAATTAATTCACTGGGTCGACACAACCTGTCGAGGGGCTTGTTGATAATACATGTGGTACCCACAGTTTTTGTAGGTACCACAGGGAATATTAAGGAAGTAGTGAAATGGCAGTGGAATATAAAAAAATTAATGACAATACCTTGTCCACCGATGCACCTTATCAGGATGTTTTTAATCATATAAAAAGTGTGATTGTTTCAGCAGGTGGTGCTATAAAAAAGGAAAATGAACAGTCAGGTACTCTTGAAGGGGCTTGGCGGTATGGCGTTAACCCTTGGGGCCTAAGAGTTACTGTGCAATTTAGAACCGTCGAAGACAGCATCATTGAATTACATGTGAAAGGTGGCTTTAAAGATTCGTTTGATGTGACAGGTAAAGGCACGAAAAAAGCGCGGGAGATTATTAACTTTATCTTGGGTCGAGAATCGGTGCCTGAAAATAGCACTTCGTCACCGCCAAGACTCGGCGAGGAAAGCGTTGCTAATCGAGGTAAGTCAAAGGTATTGACTGGTATTTTGGCTTTAATCGTTGGTGGTACCGGAGCGCATAAATTTTATTTAGGTAGCTGGGGTATCGGTCTAATCTATTTAATTAGCAATTTACTGCTGCCAGGCGTTGCAATGGTTATTGGGCTTGTTGAAGCTATTAGGTACTTTACACTGTCGGATAATGGTTTTGATGAAAAGTACAACTATGCCGCACTTCAACCTTTTGAACTTAAATGGTAAAACAATAAAACTGAGGAATATCTATTATGGCTAAATGTCACAAGTGTAAAGGAAAAGGGCAAGCTCCATGTGAACAAAACTGGGGTGCAAGTAAGCATCCAGATAATTGTGCTTGCGGTGGTACGAAAAAGTCTTTCTGCGGTGCCTGTGGTGGTTCCGGTAAAGAGTAAATATTAATAATGTATTCGAATCAAAAGACGATATGAGCTAGGCTCATATCGTCTTATTATTTTTACTATCCGTAAATCACTCTCACAGCTAAATCAAATTTCTTCATTAATTCTCGATTGCCCCAGTTAGGCTTATTACTTAAAACCTTTCGCATATATTCACGCAACTTATGGTATTCGGGTATAGAGTCGTATCTATGTGATACTAATTCAACTGCGTAATCTAGCTCAGCTAATCTGGCTTTAGCACCTTGGCATGACTTCTCTTGGGTGATCTCTTCAAAGATCTTACACAGTTCATCTATTTCGTTCATGTGGTATTACTCCTAAGTTAAAAAATACAAAATTAATTAAAGTAACCAAAATAATTGGTTATATATTTGTTGAGTTAATTTTGATGAACTTGGGTTTTGAACCGTGGTTAGTTGATGGCAGTGTGCAAGTGAATAGATTAGTGGCTTCTATAATGACTGATCGTAATTTCAACGGGTGCAGTAACCCTTTAGATATAAAGGGTTACTGCATTTGTAGAATAGACTAGTAGGGGTATAGAGGTTATGAACTCTTAATAGTATAAGCGTTTATTTCTTCTTCGCATTCTTCATCATTCTCGTATTGCAAAGCTGTAAATGTAGCCTCAATAGGTAGAGCTAGCTGTTTATCAAAATGTTTTAACACTGCTTGTATTTGTTCTGCTGAATGTGAATCTCTTTGGTTTGCGATGTCAGAAACACATTTTTTAAATTGAAGTTTGTCGGATTCGAATATTCTGACTTTATCACCGTGTTGGAATGCAGGTTGATTAAAAATACTTAATTCTTTAGCAGCACTTTTCTTAAATGCATTAATAATCTTAGGCTTTTCATTGATGAATTGTACGGCGTACTCTGCTAAAACTTGAATATCATCACTTTTATCATCGTCTGCTTCATCGCATTTCTCTTCACTTTCAAATATTTTTATACTGAGCTGTAATACATCTTTTTCCAACTGAAACGATATCTGATATTTATTTTCTTCCAGTGACCAATCACGATAATCACTGCTTAAATTATTCGCATCATCTTTAACATTGGCAATATCACTTACTGAACGTCTGTCTATATTTGGAAAGTTGATTCTTATATAGCCAGTATCATTGTTAATACGTAATAGGCATACAGGAACGAAGTCATCGTCATTTACAGGAAATACAAATAACTCGGCATAATACGGGTTATCTAATTTAGTGGGTGTATTGAGTAATTCTTTATTGATGTGTTTTCGGTACCACGCTGGCGTAATCTCGATATTATTAACTTCATCTGATTTCGCTGCTGCTGTTATACCTTTAGAGGCTTTAAGTAGTTTTTTCAAAGTATCATCGCGATAAAACCTATCACGGTTCATGAACATGTTAAGTCGATGTAGAAACTTCTTATGTCTTTGAACCCATGTCTTAACCTTGTTGTCGCTTGTTTTTATGCGCACCTTTATTGATTCATGATAACCATTTTCTGAATTTGGCTTTTCTTCGGTTATTTCTTTTTTACTAATTCGTATATGGCAATCATATATATTTTCAAAGTTAATTTCTGTGATTTGCTCTTTCTTAAGATAGCTGGAGTGAGCTGACTTTTTAAAAAGTTTGAAGTCTATAGGGTTCAAACTTACTTTGTTGTGCTCGGTGATCGCTGAATCAATAGCTTTAATGATTTGCTCTGCTGAAATGCCATACGCTTTAGCTAAATTGAATATTAACCAATGCTTTAACTTTTTCTCATTCAGTGAATTGCCGGTGGCTAAATGGTCATCCATAGCAAAGTATAAAGTTATCACTCTATCTGTGTAGACCACGTTTCTATTATTAGCTGGTTTAGTCATATCAATCCTACTGAAACAATCAGATGCAATTATAAATCAAACTAAAACTGTATTTTCTGGTTTTTATCAAAAATATTTATATCTTTTTTATCTTTAAAAAATAGGGCGTCTAGCCCGTTTATCGAAATTCATAAAACGACACCAAAGAGTTAGCTCCTTGTTGAATAGGTTGAGCTGTAATTTTAGAGAATACCGGAGAGCCAGAATGGGCTTTTATTTTATGGAATAGAGTTACAGAAAGATGGCTTGGATAACGGATTTTAGAAAAAAAACGGTAGATGCTTTAGATATAGGTGAGCATATTTTACAGGGGGAGTCTTATCTTCGCCTTGGTAAATATAAGAAGAAAGCATCACTTCTCGCTAGGGTTAACTATGGCGGTGAGCGTTTTTGTAAAACTTTTGGCGAATATGGTGTTATGTCTATTGCTGATTTTAAGCAAAAGGCTATCGAGTTTAAAGCTCAAATCTTATCTGGCGATTTTCAGAGCGGAAAATGTCTGACTTACGGTGAGTTTACTACTGACACTGTTATTCCTGATAGCTTAAAAAATCACCGCGACCATTATAACTTCATTTTACGTGCCAAAGCATGCGCCAGTCAGTTGGGTGATTTTAAACTCAATGAAATTGATAGGTTTGCCATTCATAAGGCTTTGGCTGAATTAGATAATGGTTGGAGTCCTGCGACTTATAATCGCCACGTAGCCGTTATTTCTAAAACCTTTAGCCTTGCTGTTGAGATGGGGATTATTGATAGCAACCCTTGCTTTGGCTTTAAAAAGAAAATCGAAGATAACATTGTAACCCGAAAGCTCGAAGGTGCTGGAATACCTAGTTTTATTGAAATAGCGTTAGCTGATGCTAGCGTTTTCTTTGGGCATGCGCTTGTTCTGGCTCTTTTTACTGGTATGCGTATTGGCAACTGCTGCTCTATCACGCGTTCGATGATCTCTGATGACTTTACATCAATTCGCTTAGAGATGACTAAGTCGGGCGAACCTCAAGTTATCTACCTTAGCGATAGATCTCAAGACATTGTGAGAAAATGTTTAGATCTGTCTACTAACGAGTTTTTGTTCCCTTCGCCAGTAAACCTCGACACTCATATCGGTCGACCAATCAAATGCTTTAACCGCATTAAGGCTGAAATGGTAAGTCGAGGATTGATGGATGGTGACTTAACCATCCATGACCTTCGCAGGACCTTCTCTAATTGTACGTATCAAGCTACGGGCGATATGAACCTAGTGAAAGAAGCTTTAGGTCATCACTCAATCGAAGTAACTAAGCGCCGCTACGTTCACACGCAAAATAAAAAATTAATCGCAGCTGTACAGGAAACAGCTGATTTCATGACTAACACGAACCAATAGGAGAACAATCGTGAACAAGAAAGCTGTAAATATTGATGAATTTTCGGAAATGTTCAGTCTTAATCCGGCCACCGTGAAGACCAATGTAACCCGTAAACCAGAGTCGCTGCCTAAAGTCACACGCATAGGTCGCAGTATTCGCTTCTTGATAGCTGACATCGAAGCTTGGGAGGTGTCAATGGCAGATGACTAGGCGTTACGCCTGCTTGTAACAATGTGGATGGGGTGTTTTCTAATTTAATTTTACAGCTGGTAATTTTGCCAGCACACACTACAAATAAATAAGGTTTTAATATGAAATATTTAGCAATAATCCCAGGTTCGAAAATGATTAACGGTTCATACATTGATGTTGTGGATCATGTAGAAAACAAAGGCGTACTTTTGAAAAGTAGCATTGGTAAAATAATTGCATTTATTAAGGTTGAGTGTAATGAAGAAGCTGCTCATTACGCTCTAGAGTTGTCAAAGTTCGCAATGGCTTGTGCTAAGAAACAGAACTACGAAATGAACTTTGAATGGCCTGTTAAACAGGCAAGCAGTAAGTAATCAACAATACCCCATCCACATGTAATCACTAAAAGCCTGTCTATTCAGGCTTTTTTTTTCTAATTTTTTTATAGGTAATTAATCATGGCTATTAAATATACCGTTGAAGACTTTAAACCAGCAGATCATGGCTTATCTGTTGATGAATCCAGTATTGATATCATTAAAGACATTGAGCGTAATATTGCGCTTGATATTGAGGAAGCTTCGGCTGATCCTGATAAAATATTACAAGGTCGTGGGGAACCCGCTCACATAGGCTTTGATACCGAATATGAGTTGAACCCCGAAACTTATGAAAATGATATTGTGTTGTATTGTTTTTACTTGATTGGTGTAAATAAAGTGTTGAAGGGTAGCATTCGTCCCGATGGCTTTGGGCGTAAGTATCGTTGGACGTTTAAAAAGTTATTCGGAAATATTCTCCATATTGCTAAAAAGGAAGGTGTAATACATGACTACCCGTCAGTAACTTATATTTACTCACACTTTATCCGAGCGGATGTTTCATCTTGGGCTGATTTTTGGAATTTTAAAGATAAAGTTAAAGGTGTTGCAGGTACTGTAACTGGCCCACTTGTTCAAGAAAAATCAACCAATGAAACTGAACTGTCTCAACTTCAAAATGGTTGGGGTATGGGCAAAGATGGTAAGCGTTTTTATCGTCCTGAGCCTATTATGTTAGCCGAGTGCGGTCGTCATACTTTTATGACTTACATTAATTTTGTCGATACGATTGCGCTTGTGCCGGGACGACAAGGTGTGGAATTTATCGGGAAAATGATGGGCGTATCTAAACTCTCATTGCCCCAAGGTCACGATATTTCTCGTTATAAAGCTTTTGATAAAGCTGAGCCTTTATTGTCTGAAGAGTATTGTCTTCGAGACTGCATGCTAACAGTGCTTTATGGCCTGCGTGTGCAGCAATTTTGTCTTCAAACATTAGGCCTTCGCCGAGTGCCGACGACTATTGGCGGTATTGCCGTAGCGTTATTTAAAAAGCTTGTTGGCAACGAAGACTACTTTAATGAAGTATTTGGTATTCGTTACATCAAATCACAACAGTGGGATGGTTTAAGCCAGCGAGTAAAGAAGAAACTTCGTAAAGCAGAAACCGTATCGCGCCGTTATCATTCACAATTCTTTACTGATGGCTTTTCAGGCGGAATGAATATCTCATGCTATTTTGGTCCGACTGAGTTGGGCTTATTTAACGATGTGGACTTAGTATCAGCTTATGTTATAGGTATGCTGTCTATTCATCCTTTAGATTACGCTGCTTGCTATGAAACCAAAAAACCCGAAGATTTTCGTGGTGAGTTGGGTATGGCGCATATTAGCTTTAAATTTCTCGAAGGTACTAACCAGCCTTGCTTTGCTGTTAGAACTGAAACCTATGGGCTTGTGTTTCCTATGGAGGGTGAGTGTTATGCCACTGCGCCTGAAATTGAAAATGGTTTGAACATGGATGCTGAAATCACGATCACTCATGGCGTTATCGTGCCTCAAAAGCGTGATGAACCAAGAATTTTTGAAAGTTTTGTTCGTTGGGTTAGAGAGAATCGAGCCATGTATGATAACAATGGTGAAACTTTGCTTGCAGAGTTTGTTAAAGCTATTGGTAATACTCTGTTTGGTAAAACGAGTACGTTACATTCTAAAGGTTTTTTTGATACTGAGACTGGTGTTACTAAGGCATCATCACCTTCGCCAATTGCTAATCCTTATATGGCTTCCCACATTACAGGTTTTGTGCGTGCGACGTTGAGTGAAGCGATAAATGGGTCAATTAAAAAGGGTTGTAAGATTATAAGTGGCACGACTGATGGGTACTTAACGGATGATGATAATGTCGATTTAAGTGGCCCCATATGCAGTCAGTATCAAGCTCTGTGTGATGTTATTGATGGTGAGGCCAGTATTGCGGGCTCTATGATGAAACGCAAGCATTGGGTTAAGCAAGTGATGTCGTCAAAAACGCGTTGCCAGCTTACTAGTGAAATAGCGGATGATCGAATTGATGAAGCGGATAAGAAAATTGTACTCGCTAAAGGCAGCGTTAAATTACCTAAAGAGCATGAGGGTATCAAGCTTGATAATGATGTGGTTAAAAACGCCTATACCCTTAATTTGATGCTCAAACGTTTTCCTGGACAGAAAGTCGATAGCAGTCATTTCATCTCAATGCGTGATCAGTGGTATACCCAATCTGATTTGATCGTGATAAATAAGCAAATATTACTCAACTTTGAATATGACATGAAGCGCAAGCCTGTTAACCCTCGTATGATGCCTATTCGAGATATTGAGCATTTAGCTTTTGATACGGTTCCTTGGGACTATGTTGACGATATGGAGTTTGCGCGTTCTGTCTTTGATGGTTGGCGTAAACCAACTTACCCCAAGAAAAAAGAAGGTCAAAGTGAATATACTGCTGAAGAAATTAAAAAGGCTATCAGCTTGGCTAATTGTCTTAAAACGGTAGATGATTATCATCGCTTTGAAGACTTCTATTTATGCCATTTATCTACTGAGACCAAAAAAGGTATTAATGTCCAACAAGGTGGCTCCGTTTGTATGTTAAAGCGCTTATTTTTAATTGCATATAAAAAAGAGAAATGGGGTTTAGGTGATAAGGCTGTTTTACCTAATTTAACCCAGCAAGGAATAGCTGACTGGTTAACCTGCTCTGGTTACTCAACGACTATTAATGATGTGTCATACGGTGGTCGTAAAGACGTTAAGCTGGTGACTAATGTTGTGCCTGTTACTCAATTTAGCTTGGCGTTATTAGCTGTGATATTAGAACAATATCCAAGTTTTGATTACTTGAGTGTTTTTTCAAAACATATTGCTGTTAATGTAGGGAATAGTGACATTGCTTTGGAAGTAAAACCTAATAAGTAAAATCTAATGCTGAACATGGACGTTCAGCTTATTTCAAGCCAGCCTCAAGCGCATCCACCTTGCTTTGCGTGACTACAATTTAAAAAATTCATTTATAAATCAATGCGAAAGCTATCTATGTAACTTCTCTATTGGGGAGTATAGGGTTGGTGCATTAGCTGTGTGATTATAATGTGCTGGTTACTCGTGGCATATTTGGTGGATTACATTGGTGTGGTGTTCGTGCTGTGTTGTTGTGCTGAATATGTTGGTGGTAGGTTGCTATGTGATTATTATATGTGCAAGATGCTATTCGAGCCTGCGAGAATTGTATCTTGTACATATAATAGTGATTTAAATCACCATGACTCATTAGCTGTTAAATTAACGTGTAATTTAACAATTAGTCCCTTTTTTGTTATCTATTTCATTAATATTTACATCTAAATAATAGTAAAACTAGAAGTGTGCAATTTAGTGTGCAATAATTATTGTTAATGCTATTGAATTAAGTTTTCAATTCTACAGAGGAACATATGAGCAACCATATTGCAGCTAAGTTTTTAGGTTTTATCTACTCTCCAATCCCAAAACAAAAATTTGCAGAATTAGTGTCTCAACTAGAGGATTCATTAAGAGTGAAGTTGCCTCGTTATGAGACACCGGCTGTAAATAATATTGTAGTGAATGTGACTGATAACAATGTTGCCACTCAGCAAAATACAGCGGGCAAAGAATTGCATATGGTTGATGCTAATGGCATGTTTGGGGTGAAAATTGGTGATGCTGGGGTGGCTATTTCAGCAGCTGAATATGTTTCTTATGATGATTTGGTGGCTTTTGCCAAGTGGATTATAGAAAATGTTGTAACTATACTGAATGTAACGCATTTCTCTAGATTATCGCTGAGAAATATTAATCTATTTAAGGAAGTTGAAGGTTCACCTAACACCTTTAGAGATATCCGAAATGGAACTTATTGGGGTAGGCAAGAATTTCCGACTTTAGATGATGATTTTAGTTGTACTGGTGCAGCAACAAGACATGAGTACTTTTCAAATGATTATTTAACCCATTTACAATTGTTAAGTGGTGTTGTTATGAATAATCAGAGCTATATTCCCCAAGAAGAATGGAATATCTGGCGTTTACGAGGTGAAATACCTTCAGCTGGTAAAGTACAATTGTTAGTTGATATTTCAGGGACAAGTTTTCAGGCACCTATGAATGAGCCTGAAAAACAAAATAACGTAACTGAATATAATTGGGATCTAGTAGAAAACGAATTAAACTCTTTGCATGCGATTGTTAATAAAGTATATTTTGACATAACAAAGGAAGATTGAAATGTTGGATAATATATCTGTAGCTGTAATGGCTCTTGCTGCTCCTGTGGCTAGTATTCAGGCACCAGCGCCACAGCCAGTAGTGCTTGTAACAAAAATGGATATGCCTCAGTTTTTGTCAATGGGTGCTGCTAACATAGAGCGAGTTCAAGAAAACGCAGAACAAGCTGTTGTTCTTTTTCACCAGTTGAAAAAGGACTTTGCACTTTCTCATACTGCTATGTCAGAATGGTTAGGTGTGAAAAAACGTACTTTATATAACTGGTTGAATGAACCGTTAAAAACTAGACAATATAGTAATCAAATTGAAAGTAGATTAGTTACTTTATCTAACCTACGAAATGAAATGGAGCCTGAGCACCGTAACATTCTACGCAAAGTAGCTTTTAGCCCTATATATGGAAATAAGGAATTTGGTAAAATGATTATAGGTGGTGCTGCTGACGTAGTGTTAATTGATTTTTATGACCAATTATTTTCCCAATTCGAGTCTTATAGAAAACTTAGTACTTCCAAAAGTTCTATGGTATAGGTTTAAAAGAGGCTGTGGTCCGGGATCTATTACTTAACAAAGGTTGGCGACGTCACAGTGTCCTTTCTATAAAGCATGATAGTCTTAATCATGCTTATCCACATTTACCTGATAAAATAAAGTCTATCGCAGCCATTGATGGTGCAATATTAATTATTGCCACATACGATTGTGCTGTTGTGAATCCTTGTTTTGAATCTGAACCATGGATTCAATTGTTAGTTGCATTTCCTGCCAAATTTGAAAAACGCTTTGCACAAGGGCGTGATCCAAGAAGAATTCATTTCACAGTAAATCATTTAGGAATGGAAAAGATATTTGAAACAAATGCAGTTGGCATTGCACAACTCGATAGAGAATTACTTTGTGATATAGCGCCTGATGATGATTATCAATTGAATGAAGATTCAAAGTATGATTTAAAAAATTGGTTAGCAGAAAGGTTTAAGCAAGAAACTTGGCCTGATTCTTTTAATAAGGCTGTTAAACCTGTTGAAAGACGATTAAAAAGATTCTGGAACCGCTATAACGACTATATTTCTAGCTTGTACCTGAAATTGGATACTTATAAGGAACTTAGCGAGGGTAAATATTCGGCTTCAATAATTGTCGCTTTAGAAGTTGGTAAGCAACGAGCGTTAATAAAGCAAATTAAAAGTAACAACAAGCAATTGGCCGATAAAACAATTGATGAAGTAATGACATATTTGTCTAGTGAAATTCTTAATATCTTTGGTGATGTTATAATCATTGAAGATGATGTAACAACTACAATAGGTAAAGCTGTTGAAGTTATGGAGGAAAATGCAATCACTGTACATCACCTTCGAAGCTTTTATCGTTTTTCGCCATATACAATGTCTGAATTTGGAAGTGAAGCCCCTTTGCCTTTGGATATGCAGTCAAGTAGAGCCAATTAACTTTTAATTGGAAACATAAATGTACCATGATTGTAAATACACCGCTTATGTCATCACGACACTCAATGAATGCACAGATGTTAGTTATCCTATAGGAGCACAATGCATCAACGCGAGCGGAGCGAGTGCTGATGCATTGTGTGACGGTCAATATCTAAGTCGTCAAGTCCAACGGTACATACCGTGGGCCATTGTATTAACCACATAAGCGTTCAGCTAGATCTAAACAATAAGTTGTTTATTATAGGCTTACAGCAATCCTCTGAAATGGAATTATAGGGATTATCCATATGTATCGTGACATTCCATCTAGCATTAATGAGATAAAGAAAGAGATAAAGCGCTTAAATCAACTGAAAACTCAAAGTGTTTCACTTGATTATCTGGTTTCTTGCTATCGGAAAATAACAGAAAACTTGATAACCACGAGCTATGGTTTGCGTTCAAGACCCGACTTTGATCTTTGTAGGGCTCAAATTGGAGATCATTCCAATGTTTCAAGGCTTTGGTACCCACCCTCACAGTATGTAACCAGCTTAGGTAGAATGAATGAGGTCAATGAATCAATGTTTTATGCCTCTTATGGGGCAAATGCACAGTTAGGTTCGCTTGACGAAGTTGGTGCTTCTGTCGGTGATACAGTAACTCAGATTTTCTTTCAAGTTTCAGAACGTTATGACCTTGTAGACCTTCTCACTCTAGGTCACGCGGATGAATTTTTTTCCAAAAATTCAATCTATGATGTTGAATACCAAGTACACGATCTAGCTTTACGAAAGAAAAATGAGATAATTAAAAATTGGGTGAACAAAGAATTTATCAAGAACATCTCTAAAGGGTCTGAACACCGATATAAAAAAACTATTGCTATAGCCAAATCGTACTTTAATGGCTTTGATTGTAATGGGATCTTTTTCCCAAGTGTTGCATCAACAGCGAAATGTATAAATTTAGTCCTCCCGCCGCGAGTTGCCGATAAACATCTTATTCCTATTAAAGCCCGAGTTATTGAGGTTATCGGTAAGAGTGATAAAGGTTTCGCACTAAGATATATCAAAGACAGCTTATCCATTGATGCAGATGGTACTATTAACTGGAAGTCCCATACTCTGTATAATCAGGATGCCAAAAATTATCTTGATGCTGGTATTAGTACTAAGATAGCAGAAGGTACTTATTTAATTTCAGGTAGCCGATTACCTAATAGCCCTTTTTCGATATACACAGAAATGAAAAAATAATCAGTTAATGAAATCAATGTGCAGATCCTGTGCACATTAAATACCAACGAAAACCATCAAAAAGCAACTATATCTGCCTTGAAAGTCAGTTATAGCAACGTTTCTCTATCTAAATCAATGTAAATCGAACTCAATACACCGGATTGTGATTCCGGTTGTCGAGGGTTCAAATCCCTTTAGCCACCCCATTTTTCACTGTTTCGTCATGCTGGCGAAGGCCAGTACCTTTAAGACTTATCACCAAGATCAATTTTCATCATTCGCGATAAAACTCAATTAATTTCCAGAACCATAAATTGCTCCTGTGCATATCCTGTGCTCAAGAGTAGTTAACTAAACCCAATAATAATCAACGATAGTAATCGACTTAGTCATTGTTTGAGCATAGCTAATGGCTAATTAACTTTAGCTGTTTAGGCCGTTTACGGTCTCTCTCTTGTACTTTCATGACATAAACCTAAGACAAGATTGAATATGGTGTTTTTGGTGTGTTAATAAATTAAATTTAATGTCTGTGAAGTGAAAATATACGCTATTACTAATATGTCTACATATATGAGAGATTCGAAAAACTGATTAATGAGTTTAATGAAATAATGATAGAGCCACTTTTAGAGAAAAATTAAATGAGAGTCTTGAGTATTTCAGCACAAATGACTCTTTTGACAGCAAGGAAATTGAAAAATCAAAAAAAAAGGCAATTGATAGTGAATTTAGAATTATTGAAATATAAGCCTAAACAGGATGGGTACTAAAATAAAACTGAGTGGATACTGCGGTTATTATTAAGTTTTGAATCATTGTCTATACAGTTTCATTAATGTAAGGTTTATTTTTATCAAAAACAATATAATAAATGGATTTTTTATGAGTTATGAATCGTGTCGACACAATACATCAGTACCCGTAACTATTTTGGTTAATTTACCTGAATCGCAAGGGGGGTTAGGTCGACATAAGTGCCCCTCGTGTGCTTTTAAATTAGGTGGTGCTGAGTTAAGTGCGAGATTGGAAGAGCATGGTGATTTTGTTAAATGTGACCATGGCAAAATAGCCCCTACTAAAATATTAAAATCATTGGGTGATTCTCAAGGCGGCTCTGGTCGACACAAATGTGTAATATGCGCATATCAAATTGGTCGTGCGAACGCAAGAAGCACGCCGATCTCAGACGCATGGAACCCTAAACAAAACAGAGATAATGGCTCATTGACACTGATCGAAAATTTAGAGTTAAACTCTAACCCTAAAGATAAAAATCCCGCAGGAGTACTTGAGAATCCTAATTGGTGGGAAAGAGATTTAGAGCATTTAAAACATATAGGTGATATTGGTGAGAGGTTAGTTTTAGAGTATGAAAAAAGCTATTTAATTTCCAATAAAAGAGCCGACTTAGCCAACAGAGTTAGACATGTCTCAAAACTAGATGGTGATTCAAAAGGATATGACGTAAGATCATATTCAATTGATGGTAAAGTTAAATTTATTGAAGTGAAAGCAACAACATCTACTGCTGGCTCGGCATTTTATCTTTCTGAAAACGAGAGAAAATTCAATAGTAATAATATTGACGATTATTACTTATATAGATTATTTGAGCTAGATATTAAAAATGAAAAAGCAAACTTCTACATTCGTAGAGGGGGGCTTTCTAGTAATTTCAATCTCAACCCCACAGAATATAAACTCACTTTAAAATAAGAATAATAAATGAAAGCAGATGTAAATAAACTTGCCTATATTGGAAAAAAACCTGGTGACGGAAATTCAAAGCGGGATTCTGATTCTTGGTTCACACCAGAATTATATACAGATATGGTTCGTAAAGTATTAGGAGGGATTGACTTAGATCCCTTCTCTTCAGAGCCTGCGAATCAACATGTTAAAGCGGAAAGATATTTTGATATAAATAGGGATGCCTTTAAACAGACTTGGTTTGAAGATTCAGGCACAGTGTTCATGAACCCACCTTACAGTAGGGAGCTCATTGAGAAATCTGTGAATATATTCCTATTAAATTTAACTAACAACTCCATCTCTCAAGCAATTGTACTTGTTAATAACGCTACAGAAACTAAATGGTTTCAAACTCTATCCGACCCAGCTGATGCAATTTGTTTAGTTAATAAAAGAATACCTTTTGAAAACATAGACGGTAAACATACATCGGGAAACACCAGGGGCCAAATATTCTTATACTATGGCTCAAACAAGGGTGTATTCAAAAGTGTTTTTAAAAACATCGGAAGTATTTTTACACCAACAAAATAAACGCTAGACCACTGATCATTTAAACAGTACTATGCTTGTATAAATGTTCAGTGGTATGTGTGAGTAAATATGTCGAATTATAAATTAATAGAAAGTGACGCTGTTGACTGGCTAAAAACTTTGGATGATGAATCCGTAGATCTCTTAGTCACAGATCCACCGTATGAATCTCTAGAGAAGCACCGTAAGATTGGTACTACTACTAGATTAAAGGTTAGCAAAGGCTCATCTAACCAATGGTTTAAAATATTCCCCAATGATAGATTTCCTGAATTATTTAAAGAAATATATCGAGTACTGAAGAAGAACTCTCACTTTTATCTTTATTGTGATCAAGAAACTATGTTTATTGCGAAACCGCTGGGCGAGCAAGCAGGCTTTAAATTCTGGAAACCAATAGTATGGGATAAAGAAAAAATAGGTATGGGCTATCATTATCGAGCACGCTATGAGTTTATTTTGTTTTTTGAAAAGGGCAAAAAGAAACTAAATAACCTTGGTATCCCTGATGTTCTATCATCACCACGAATAAGAGGAGGCTATCCAACCGAAAAGCCCGTCGATATATCCAAAATATTAATAGAACAGAGTACTGTTGAGGGGGAGATTGTTGTTGACCCTTTCTTTGGTTCTGCTAGTGTAGGAGAAGCCGCATTGTCTACTGGACGAGATTTTAGAGGGTGTGATATTTTTGGTGAAGCAGTCGCTAATGCTAAAAATAGATTATCAATGGTCGATGACGCACAGGAACTCAGAGAAAAACCCGAAAATTCTGTTGATATATTTGAGGTGAATGATGAGGGGGATTCTGGTCAATTTGATTTACAACTAGCATAAAATAGGAATGTTTGATGAATGGAAATCAATACGCTAATTGGGTAGGAAACTATATTAAAGAGAATTTCTCAGATAGGGGTATTAAAGTTTATTCTGAGATATTCATGGGGAAAAGTATCATCGGGAAAAATAGACGTGTCGATTTATTGGTTTTAGATGAATCCCAGAATAAGGCAATAGCGATTGAATGTAAGTGTCAAAATGTGTCTGGTACTGCAGATGAGAAGGTTCCCTATACTTTAAAAGATTCGGAAGCAATGCAAATGGATGCTTATGTCGTTTATGGTGGAGACGGCTTTTCTAAAGGCATAACGCACATGCTTGAAGCAAGCGAGCTAGCTTGTTATGCCGTCCCTCCGAATAACGATGAAACTAAATTTGGTCGAACAGCAACTACAAAAGAATTAGACCAAATATTAGCAATGAATTTTTCGTGGTGGGACATATTCACTCAAGGCAAAACGCCATTGTAACAGTGATGATTTATGGCCCGCCCAGATCGCTCTGTAATATCAATATATTTTCATTAAACATTCACTTTAAACCTTTTTTTAAAATAGAGAGATATCAAAAAGGCTACCTCTCTATGTTTCTTAAGTATTCCTATTAAAGAATCGTTGCAGCAATGTTCTTACTAGCTCACTCACTGTTATATCATTATTTTGAGCATACTCCTTCAATAGTTCAGACTCTTTAGCAATCATGGTTTGGGTTTAATTGGTCAGCGTGATTATCTAAGCTACCCCAGTAATCATCATTGTTTGGATTCATACTGTCACTACGGTCATCGTTAGGTGTACCACCCATAATATTTAGCCATGTTAATTATAGTCAATAAAAGTTGTTCTTTGGTGGGTAACTAATGAGTTGGTGAGGTTGTGAGAGTTGCGGTCTGAGTACGGTAGTTTACGGGGTGCTGTTAAAATTATCGTTCTTTTACAATCCAGTGAAGCTCAATATGATGTTGAGATGGTCGGATTGCCACTCTACAGTCAACTGAATCGAAAGTATTATTAATTAATTCAAATTCTTCGAGCGATAGCTTCCATCCAGCAGAAATCATGAGGTGGCTGTTAAAAGGAACTATGTTTTTCCTTTTAAGTATCAATAGTTTTTTACTTAGATTGGGATGAAAAAACTTAGCTTTCCAATAAGTGTTATCGCTTTTATTGTACTCATTTATAGCCCCTTCCTTTAGATCAATAAGTGCAGAACCTGACAAAAAGTGACGATTGATTGAACGCTTCACTTGCTTAGATTTTGTGGTTTTAGTTAATATCATTTAAATTTCCCTTTGCTTTGATATAGTAAAGGGGTTTTAAATGTTGTTTAGGGGGGCGGAGATATCGATAATATCAAGTTCGTATCCTATATAAATTATAAAAAAAGGTTAAACCACTAGGATAATTATTTACATGAATTTTAATGAATGGAAGCAAAGAGAACTTCACAAAGGTAACTTCTTTATTACCGATGGGATTATAGATAAACAGCGATGGGAGTCATCAAAAGTTAAGATCTTATATATCCTTAAAGAAGCGTATGTGTCTGACCCCCGAGAAACACAAGAATGGGATTTATGTAATCATCTGACCAAGGGGCTAACTGAACTTAAAAAAAAGATGTGGTGGACTTTATCCCAATGGTCTTACGGTATAAATAAATTAGTAGAAACAAACGAAATTCTACAGTTCAACGAAGGCTTTAAAAATGATGATGATTTTAATGAAGCTTTTTTAAGCTCGGCTATTATAAACATCAAAAAAAGTGCAGGAAAAAGGACTTCTAAGAAATCCGATTTAAGTTTATATGTTGAGAATGATTGGGATCTAATATCAAAACAAATAGAAGAAATTAATCCTGATTTGATTGTTTGTGGTGCTACTTGGCCTATTATTGAAAAACACTTAAAAGCTCAAGATTTTCTGGATTTTGAAAAGTGCGCTTGCTCTGAGTGGCTTTATCAAAGAGACAAATATTACTTTGTTGATTTTTGGCACCCTGCTAATCAATATCCTAACAAACTAAATTACTATTCATTATTAACTGCCTTGAAATTCTCTGTGAATAAGTGGAGTAAGGTTCCTTGTTAGCTGTAGTGTGACACTTTTGTCGATTCATTAGGTTGGTTAATGTGTAAGCATTGGCATGGGGTTTATGAGTTGCTGAGGTTGTGGGCGTTACAGTCTGGGTACTGTCTTTTGTTCGCTTTATAGTCCTTTTAGTCTGAACAATTTGGCATATGTTTTCTAATGTTTATTTTCAGTTATATTAAGCCGCTTTAATAAGCATACCTCTAATTAGCTGGCCAAACAGCTACGCCACTACACTTTCCTGCTAATTGGAAAAATCCTAACTTACAAGGTAGGATAGCTTGTAAGGTGTAGATAATAAGCGTTAGCCAAATACAACAAGGAGTATTTTATGCAGTCACCAAGATCAAGTAATGTTGAAGACAAGCCTAAAGCTAAGAATTGGTTGGAAAGTAATCAGAAAAAATCTCAGCTATTCTTAGAAGTATTGAATAGGCTCAACATGTCTTATGTTGGAGGATATGATGGTTTTGTAGACTTTGAACCTCCTCAATATAGATATAACGGCACTGAACTAGGTGAATATACCGTTGTTAGCGCAAGGGGTGATGGTTGTGTAAAAATCGAGTTGTTATTGGAAAATGACATTTGGGAACTGTTTGTAATTAGCACATTAGACGACCTAGATTCTGTCATTTATTTTATGGAAAAAAATCAGTTTAAGAGTTTTTGTTTCTCATTGGAACAATACGCATCGCAGTTTGAGTCTCAAGTGCAACAAAGTCTGAATAGAGATTCTTTTGAACGAAAAAAACGGTTAGCAGTGGCATCTAAAAAATCCGCTAAGTTTCAATCTAAAGTTACCGTTTATAAGAGGAATCCAGATGTAGTTGCAGAAGTCTTAATAAGGGCTAAAGGAAAGTGCGAGTGCTGTGGTGCTCAAGCCCCTTTTGATAAGCGCAAGGATGGTGAACCTTATTTAGAGGTGCATCACAAAGTGTTTCTGTCAAAAGGCGGTGATGACACTGTTGACAATGCAGAAGCTCTTTGCCCTAATTGCCATAGAGAGAAACATTTTGGCAAACAAGCATTTAAGGGGGACTTAAAACGCGTGGCATTCGTGGTTTGAATCCCTTTTTGTGTTTATGGGGGGCCGTTCGAGCTATGGAGTAGTGTTTTTCACCCATTAATGCGGAGTTCTTGATAATAAAATCTAATCCGAATCAGCTCGACAGTATAAAAACCAGAAGTCCGTTAAGTGGCAAAAGTGATCGTTACAATTTCGGCGCTGAAAGGCCATTTGATGCTCTATCGCATACCGTAATAACATCAGCATCCAACATATATTAATTCCTTAGATTAACCTCTAGGGAATTAATATCTATGACAACTAACACCACCATACTCAAACGATTTAAATTCACAGACAAATCAATCCGTGCCATCCCCAGAAACCCTACCAACTCCAATTCAACAGACCTTGAATTAAGTGATACCCAAGTTATTGGCTTAAAGTGCTTAGTCGGTAAAACCGGTAACAAACGCTTTCTGTTCCGCTATACCTGACGTGGTCAATTAATTCAGACAACCCAGTTAAGATACTTTTTTTAATTTCATCATTTCACTTTCATAATCATTTGGACTTTTATAACCCAGATAAGAATGCAAACGATAACTATTATAAAACATAGCAATA
>MAAC01016233.1_pt1 | contig 19676 bp, 19 predicted proteins | sample 1115981 | NCBI WGS metagenome assembly MAAC01 (sample SAMN04961126, study PRJNA320927) | seawater metagenome | isolation source: sample BD02T64 sea water enriched with oil for 64 days | place: USA:Gulf of Mexico | collected 2013-07-27
GCAAGATGATATGTTAGATTTGCCTGATGTTAGCTTAAACAGCGCACATATCATCTTTCAAAATAATGGCCAAGAACATGCGTTAAAAGTGACGGCTAAGCTGCCAGAAGAAACAGGGGGCGAGTTTGTTTTAGCAATTAATTTGATGGGCGATGTTTTGTCGACTAACGATTGGCAAGCTAAAGGCTACTTTAAAGGAAAAGGTATCGATGTTGCGAAACACTTGTCGCGATTAAAAATAGATGGGCTGTCTATTAATCAAGGTGAGGGTGATATTGAGTTATGGAGTACTTGGGAAGCGGCGCGGTTATCGCAAGTAAAAGGTAATGTAAGCACACCTTAAACAAGATGGGAAGGAGCTTGATGTAACAAACGTCACGGGTAACTTTGACTGGCAGAAAACATTAAATGGCTGGAAGATAAAGGCGCAAGACTTTGCCTATGAAACAAAAGCTAACACGCAAGAAAAGAGTCAATTTAGCGCGAAATATAGTGCAGGAAAAGATGGCGACTTATCAATTAAAGCATCGGCTCAAGGAATCGACTTGGCAGCCATCTCCGACCTCTTACAGCATTCAACAACTTTAGGAAGTGAGCCTGCCACATTACTTGATGAGCTTAATGTAAGAGGCTTGTTAAAAGAACTAAACGTTTCTATCAATAGTAATGCCGATTCAATGCTATGGGCAGCTTGCGGGGCGTTACAAGGGTTTTCGAGTGATGTTCATAAAACAGTTCCGGCCATTAATAATTTTACTGGAGAGGGCTGTTCTACTCAAGATGAAGGGTGGTTAAGTATTGATACCAATAAGGGCTCTGCGCACTTTAAGCAGTTATTCCGCGAGCCTATCCTCGTTGATAAAATGGTAGGTCAGCTGACATGGACGCATAATAACGATGCTTGGGTAATAAACTCTGACTATATCAGTTTGAACTCACCACATATTAGTACACAGCTGCGTATAAATATGCGGTTCCCGGAAGGGGGGCAGTCGCCAACCATCGATTTGCAGTCGATTTTTGGTCAGGCCGATGCTCGCTTCACGTCTCTTTATTTACCAGTGGGTATCATGAATAAAGGCCTAGTTGATTGGCTTGGTGCTGCCTTCGTAGAGGGTCAAACAAAAGGCGGTGGATTGCTCTTAAAAGGCCAATTATCTGATTTTCCATATCGTCAAAAAGCGGGGCTTTTTCAGGTTTTATTCAGTACAAAAGGTGTTCAATTACACTACGCAGATCAGTGGCCAGATGTCATGGGTGCGGCGGCTAATATTGAATTTAAAAATGAAGGCATGAGTATTATTGGTAGCCAAGGCATTATTTCGGGTAACAAAACTGATTATGTGCTGGTCGATATTGCAGACTTTAAAAGAAATAAGTATTTAAATATTTCGGGCAAAGTTGATGGTGATATTAGCGGCTTATATACCTTTTTTAAACAGTCACCAATAAAAGAACATGTCGGTACGCTATTGGATCATAGTGCCGTTTCAGGCCCAGCCATAATAGACCTCAATATTCAGGTTCCTTTGGAAAAGAAACTTAATACTAAAGTTAGTGCAACGGCGCGGATATTAGGAGGTGCACTATCACTCCCAGACGTGGACCTTGTTATTAGTAATATTCAAGGTGAATTTAACTATGGGGCAGAGGGCTTAAGTGGGCAATCTATTAAAGCCCAGTTATTGGAGCAAGAGCTAGAGGTCGACATTACAGATGAAAAAAGCAGCACGGTTATTTTAGCTAAGGGTCAGATAAATGTGGCGAGTGTAGCCAAAAAATATCCGTCTGACCTATGGCAATATATTAGTGGTAACAGTTTAGCTAATATAAAAGTTAGTCTTCCACACGGTGGTTTGACAGGAGGTGGCTCATCGACGATTACTGTTAATAGCAACCTCAAGGGAATAGCCGTCGATTTGCCGGAGCCGGCCGGCAAGCAAAAAAATACGATAATACCTTCTAAAGTTGAGATTTCGCTAGGCGAAAAATCGTTGCCTATTAAGGTGTCGTATGGCAATGAGATAAAAGCTAAAATTCAATTTTCTGAGAGCTCTTCTCAGAAGCTTTCGTTTGAAAAAGCGGATATTCACTTCGGTAAAACAGAGGCAAGTTTGCCTGCAACGCCGGGTGTTAGCCTGTCTGGAACACTGGATAAATTGGACGTGCAATCTTGGATAAACGTGATAAGTGCCGAACAAAAAAGCTCGGTGAGTCCAACTATTTTTAATCAGTTCAAGCTTCATATTAAAAAATTAAATTGGCTGGATGCAGCATTTGAGGACTTGCGTGTGATGGGGCGGCATAAAGACTCAGTTTGGTCAGGAGAAGTGAGCAGTCCCTTAGTTGTAGGTCGGTATCACGTGCCGGATAATTTGACTGCTGGGAATAAGATTAGCCTCGAATTGGAAACATTGACCATACCGTCTAATGAAGAGCAAACATTGAGTAATAAGGAATCGCCCGTGAGCCCTAGCGATGTGCCAAACATCGACATTACAAGTAAGCAGTTTTTCATCGGTGAGTCAGAACTCGGTCAATTAGAGTTACGGTTACGTCAAAAAGAGAATGGAATGATTATTGAGTCATTATCTTTAAAATCAGATCGTGATGACTTCCAAGCTGATGGCGCGTGGGAAGTAAGCGGGAAGCAGAGCGCAACTGCTTTAAAGGGCCGGCTAAACAGTCAATCCTTGGGCTTACTGTTAAAAGATACGGAGCTTACAAGCAAGCTTAAAGATGCCCCTGTGGATATTTATTTCGATTTGAATTGGCCGGGCGAACCGCAAGCTTTTTCAAAAGAACATTTAAATGGCTATGCAGAGGCAACGTCAGGTCAGGGGCGTTTGTTAGATGTGGAGCCGGGTATTGGGCGAATCTTCGGGCTGCTTAGTTTAAGTACTCTACAAAGACGTTTGCAACTTGATTTTAGTGATTTGGTACAAAAAGGTTTGAGCTTTGACAAGATAAAAGGACGGGTTGTTATCTTAGATGGTGAAGCGCAAACCAACCGTTTTTATTTAGAAAGCCCGTCCGCACGGTTAGATTTTCAGGGTAAGGTTAGCTTGGCTAATGAAGAATTAGATCAAATTATCACAGTGACACCTAAAACAACGGAAAGTTTGCCATTAGCGGGTGCTATTGCGGGCGGTCCTTTAGTGGGTGCAGCGGTGTTTATTGCACAAAAAATAGCGGGTAAAACAGTCAATAAACTGGTGGGCTATCAGTACCGCGTAACAGGACCTTGGAAGGACCCTAAAATAAAACAAATTAGTCAGCCGGGGGGTAAAATATTCGGCATGATGGATAATGTGCTATCCCCTGTGTTTAACGCGGCGGTAGGTCAACTACCCTTTTCAAAACCAGTCTTAGCTGTTGATACAGGCAATGATTAAAGATGAGTGGGTTGTTGCTGCTATTCAGATGGTTTCATCTGATCGAGTGGATGAGAACTTAAGGGCAGTAGAACAACAGGTCAGTCAGGCCGCTGCTAATGGTGCTGAGATGGTCGTCTTGCCGGAAAACTTTGCGTTAATGGCGCGCTATTCAGAACAGCTTTTATCGATAGCAGAGAACTTGGGCGTGGGTGCGATACAGACCTTCTTGGCTGAGTTGTCTGCACGCTACGGTTGTTGGGTAGTGGCAGGTTCTTTACCGATAAAGTCCCCCCTCAGCGACAAAGTGTATGCCACATGCCTAGTGTATAATGCGAGTGGTGAGCAGGTAGCTGTTTACTACAAGATGCACCTGTTTGATGTGGATATAGCGGATGGTAAAGGCCGTTATAGAGAATCTGATACCTTTTTAGCAGGTGATAAGCCTATAGTGGTTGATACGCCTTTTGGCGTGATGGGTTTATCGATTTGTTATGACTTGCGGTTCCCCGAACTGTATCGAGAGTTATTACAACAAGGTGCTGAATTTATGGTGGCGCCGTCAGCGTTCACCGAATTGACCGGCCGCGCGCACTGGTCATTGTTATGCCGAGCAAGGGCTGTTGAGAACAGCTGTTACCTGATCGCGGCGAACCAAGGTGGTGTGCATATAAATGGTCGTGCAACCTACGGACATAGTATGATTGTGGACCCTTGGGGTGATGTGCTTTCAGAGCTCGATACACACGCGGGTATAGCCCTTGCAACCATCAAAAGGTCTGAACTCAACAAAGTAAGAACAAGTCTACCCGCCATCCAGCATCGGCGTTTTTCAATAAAGAGAGATTAATGAACGATTTAATTCAGCAAGCGGAAAGCTTAATTCTTAAGCCAGTCGGTTTATCTATAAACGATATAGATCAAGTGATGGGTCAGTTACTATCGAATCATATTGATCAGGCAGACATCTATTTTCAGTCCTCTCGCAGTGAGTCGTGGGTGCTTGAAGATGGCATTGTAAAGGATGGTAATTACAATATTGAACAAGGCGTGGGGCTACGGGCGGTAAGTGGTGAGAAGACCGGGTTTGCCTACAGTGAGGAATTGGCATTACCGAACCTCTTGGATGCAGCAAAGAGTGTGAAGTCGATTGCGAGCCTAGGTCAAACAGGCATTATAAAGCCCAAATCGTTTAATACATTGCCTGCTCTATACGCGCCTTTAGACCCACTAGACACCCTAAGCACAGAAGAAAAAATAGCCTTACTAAAGAGTGTTGACCAACAAACCCGTCAACTTGACTCGCGTATTGAACAGGTCGTGGTTAGTCTTGTCGGTGTTTATGAAGTGGTGCTGGTTGCAACAGAAGACGGCGGTCTAAGTAGTGATATTCGACCATTGGTGAGAATGAATGTTTCAGTGATCGTAGAAGAAAATGGACGCCGGGAACAAGGTGGCTCTGGTGGCGGTGCTCGTCGCGGTTATGAATATTTTCTAGAAAATGATCGGGCAATGGACTATGGCCGTGAAGCGCTGCGACTCGCATTAGTAAATTTAGAAGCGGTAGACGCGCCTGCCGGTACTATGACCGTTGTTCTGGGCCCAGGCTGGCCAGGGATTTTATTACATGAAGCGATAGGGCATGGTTTAGAGGGTGACTTTAACCGCAAAGGCAGTTCGGCCTTTAGTGGGCAAATTGGTGAAAAAGTAGCCTCATCATTGTGTACGGTTGTTGATGATGGCACGTTAGAAAATAGACGTGGCTCGTTATCTGTTGATGACGAAGGAACCAAAACCGAATGCACAACCTTGATCGAAAACGGTGTTTTAAAAGGCTATATGCACGACAAAATGAATGCACGATTGATGGGGCACGCCGCGACGGGAAATGGTCGCCGTGAATCATACGCCCACTTACCAATGCCGAGAATGACAAACACTTATATGTTGGCCGGTAAAAGCGACCCGGGTGATATTTTAGCGTCAGTAAAAAATGGTTTATACGCGGTGAATTTTGCGGGTGGTCAGGTAGATATCACCTCCGGTAAGTTCGTGTTTTCCGCCAGTGAAGCCTATTTGATCGAAAATGGAAAAATTACCGTACCGGTTAAAGGCGCTACCTTGATCGGCAATGGCCCCGATGTGTTAACTAAAGTGAGCATGGTGGGTAATGACTTGGCACTAGACCAGGGCGTAGGGACGTGTGGTAAAGAGGGACAAAGTGTTCCGGTAGGCGTTGGCCAGCCAACATTAAAAATTGATGGGCTGACTGTAGGAGGCACAAATGCCTAAGTCAATAAGAGCATCGTCTGTTGGTGAGCAAGAAACTGATCGATTGAAAAATATTGCATCGGATATATTAATAGAAGCTAAAAAACAAGGCGCAGATCAAGTAGAAACAGCTGTTAGCGTCGGTCAAGGCCTCTCTGTCAATGCGAGGCTAGGTGAGGTGGAAACGATTGAGCATCACCGAGATCAAGGTGTTGGCATTACCGTTTACAAGGGCAAAAAGAAGGGTTCGGCGAGCTCAACAAAACTCGATTCATCGTCCATAAAAGAAATGGTGTCCGCCGCTTGCGCGATTGCTCAATACGCGGAAGAAGATCCTTTTTCAGGTTTGCCGGAGGAAGAATTGTTAGCGACTGATTTCCCTGACTTATCGTTGCATTACCCCTGGCAGATTAGTTCCGAGCAAGCTATTGAAATGGCGATTACTTGTGAAAACGCAGCGCGTTTTTATGATAAAAAAATAACCAACTCGGAAGGTGCCAGCATACAAACATTTGAGGGTACGCGTGTATTAGCAAATAGCCTTGGGTTTAACCACGGTTACCCCGCCAGTCGTCACAGCATGAGTTGTTCTGTTATTGGTGAATCAAATGGCACCATGCAACGCGATTATTGGTATACCGTTGCTCGCAAAGCGAGTGATATGGAAGGTGCTGTGAAGGTGGGTGAGATGGCGTCAAAGCGTACAGTTAAGCGTTTGGGGGCAAAATCAATCAGCACTAGAAAGTGCCCAGTGATGTTTGCCGCAGAAGTTAGTAGCGGCTTTATCGGTCATTTTATTTCAGCGATCAGAGGTGGGAACCTGTATCGAAAATCATCTTTTTTACTGGACAGTCTGGGGCAGCAAGTGTTTCCATCATTTATAAATATTTACGAGCAACCGTTGTTGCCGCAAGCGCTGGGGAGTACGGCGTATGACTCAGAAGGTGTGGCAACGTCATTAAGAAATATTGTAAAAGCGGGCGTTGTAGAGGGCTATGTACTGAGTAGCTATTCAGCGCGAAAACTGGGTTTAAAAAGTACTGCTAACGCGGGTGGCGTGCATAACTTGACCGTTGAGTCTGGTGAGTTAGATTTTACCGGCATGTTAAAACAGATGTATACAGGCTTGTTGGTGACAGAGCTGATTGGTCAAGGCGTTAATACGATGACGGGTGACTACTCAAGAGGTGCTGCGGGTTATTGGGTTGAAAATGGCGAGATCCAATATCCGGTTGAAGAGGTGACAATTGCAGGCAATTTAAACGATATGTTTAAATCGATCGTGGCGGTGGGAAGTGATGTGGATTTAAGAGGGAATACTCGCACTGGCTCAATTTTGGTCAGTGAAATGACGTTAGCGGGGACTTAATTTTAGGCTTTTTAGCTTACGTTAAGAAGACGGTTGCTAGGCCTAAAAAAGAAAAGAAACCAATCACGTCAGTCACCGTCGTTAAGATCACGCCACCGGCGATAGCGGGGTCAATATTCATTCGCTTTAAGGTGAGTGGGATAGTAGCGCCAGCAAGTGCGGCGAAGATGAGGTTAATAATCAGAGCGGCACCAATCAAAAGGCCAAGTGATTGACTTTGAAACCAAAGACCCGTGATGACCGCGACCACGCAGGCCCATAGAATGCCGTTTAAGGTACCTACGGATAATTCTTTCCAAAGTAGCCAACGCGAATTTGTTTTACCAATTTGGTTTAATGCGATGCCGCGAATCACTAGCATTAGCGTTTGACTGCCGGCAATACCACCCATGCTTGCGACAATCGGCATTAGCACAGCGAGAGCCACAATTTGTTCGATGGTCGCAGCAAAAAGGCCAATCACCCAAGCGGCTAAAAAAGCGGTAAATAAGTTGATGCCGAGCCATACTGCGCGACGTTTGGCGCTTCTAATGACCGGTGCAAACATATCGTCATCTTCATCCAGACCGGCGAGGCTTAAAAGAGAACGGTCAGCTTCGTCGCGGATAACGTCGACCACGTCATCAACGGTGATACGACCCAGCAGTCGATTATTTTCATCAACAACGGGCGCAGAGACAAGGTTGTAATCTTCAAAAAACAAGGCGACGTCATTGTCGGACAAGGTGGGCGGTAAGGCCTTTTGATCGGTGAGCATGGTATCGCTTACGGATTCTTTTTTACTCTTTGTGAGTAAGTCAGAGATATTAAGCACGCCGAGGTATCGATCATCTCTATCCACAACAAACAATTTGTCGGTATTAGCTGGAAGCTCGCCTCGCTGTCGGAGGTACCTTAAAACCACATCAAGCTCGACATTAGGACGAATGGTGACCATATCGGGGTTCATTAAACCGCCAGCACTGTCTTCATCATACGACATAACGGACTGCAAGCGCCGCCTGTCTTGGTTTGACATGGAGCGTACGACTTCATGTAAAACGGCTTTTGGAAGGTCTTCAAAGATATCGGCCAGGTCATCCGTTTCTAAGGAAACGGCCGCGGTAATAAGGTCTTCTTCGTCGGTTTGTTCAATGAGACCCAAACGCACTTCATCGTTAACCTCAACTAAAATATCCCCCGCTAATGCTGGGTTTATTAGCTCCCAAACGATACGCCTATTTTGGAGCGGTAACGACTCAAGAAGGTTGGCTATTTCAGCAGGATGGAGTTCGTTAACCTGTGCTTCGATTTGCGAAAGCGCACCACTATCAAGGTTACCCGCGAGTAAACGTAGGTGCTCATGGGTGTTCTCGTGTTGTGGAGAGACTGACATATCGATAATAAAATCAGGTGCTGTAAACGCAAACCATTCTAGCTTAATCCATTGCCGACTGCTTTGTTATTTATAGGCTGGGAGGTGTTTGGCTAGTTAAGCGATTTCGCGGTGGCGGGTAATAATGTTGAGGCCTTGTGTTGTTAGGTGATGTGCTAATTTTTCTGTGAGATAAACGGATCGATGTTGACCGCCTGTGCAGCCGATGGCGATGGATAAATAGTTCCGGTTTGTGTTGATAAATTCTGGAATCCAACGGGTTAAGAACTGTGCAGTGTCCTCTAAATAGTCCTGAACAAGCTTTTTTTCATCAAGAAATTCAATAACGGCTGCATCTTTACCAGTAAATTTACGTAAGCTCGGCTCCCAATACGGGTTTGGAAGGCAGCGGGCATCAAACACAAAGTCGACATCGTTCGGTGCGCCGTGTTTATAGCCAAATGACATGATCTGAAGTGATAGGCCGGTGTCTTTATTAAGGCTCACGCGCTCACGTATAATGCTGCGTAACTGGTGTACGTTAGTGTGAGTGGTGTCGATCTGTATGCTGGCATGGCTGGCAATTAAGCTAAGTCGCTCAAGTTCAAGATCAAGGGCTTCGTCTAACGATGTGTTCTCATCAGACAAAGGATGCTTGCGTCGAGTTTCACTGAAGCGCTTTAATAAACTTTCTTTACTGGCCCTGAGGAAAATAACGTCGTAGTCGATGTTATTGTGTTTTAGCTGTTCAATGAATGCGCCAAATTGACTTAATGAAGATTGGTCATTGCGTGCATCAATGCCGACAGCCGCTTTGCTAAATAATGTTTTTTCTGAATCAGTGAGTAGTGTTGAGAAGTCCGGTAATAAAGCAACCGGTAAGTTGTCTGTGCAATAAAAGCCGGCGTCTTCTAAGGTGTCTAAGGTGACACTTTTTCCCGACCCGGATAAGCCGCTTACTATGATGAGTTTCATGATTGCAGTAAAAAGGCCGGCGATAACGCCGGCCTCGAATGCTTAACGATGAGCTTTCGTTTTTTCTTTATGTTTTAGGACTTGCCTGTCTAACTTGTCAACCAATGTGTCGATGGCTGCGTACATATTTTCTTGAGTATCCTCGGCAAAGATTTTTGTCCCATTTAATTGGATAGTTGCTTCTGCTTTTTGTTCCAGTTTCTCAACGGATAGAACAACATGGACGTCGATGACCTTATCAAAGTGGCGCTTGATCTTGCCAAATTTTGAATTAGTATATTCCCGAATAGCATCAGTGATATCAACATGGTGTCCAGATAGATCTAATTGCATATTACTCTCCTGTTGTGGTGACGAAAAATGTCAAAGGATTCGTTTCCTCTGACTAGAAGGGGGTATCGAGATGGATTCGCGGTATTTAGCGATCGTTCGTCTCGCTACGTTAATGCCTTTATCCCCTAGTATAGCGGCAATTTTGTTATCGCTGAGAGGCTTTTTAGGGTTTTCATTATTCACGAGTTCTTTGATAAAGGCTCTGATGGCAGTGGCTGAACATTCACCCCCACTATCAGTTGAAACATGACTGGAAAAGAAGTGTTTAAGCTCAAAAATACCATTTGGCGTATGCATATATTTATTGGTAGTGACGCGAGATATTGTTGATTCATGCATTTCAACAGTGTCGGCAATATCACGAAGCACCATGGGTTTCATAGCAATTGCGCCATGCTCAAGAAACTCTTGCTGTCGGTTAACAATTTCCTGTGAGACTAACATTAAGGTCTCGTTGCGACTTTGCAAACTTTTTAAGAACCAGCGAGCTTCTTGTAAGTGGTTCTTCATTGTTTGGGTATCAGTGCTCTTGTCGCCTTTCTTGATGAGTGTTTGGTAGTAAGGGTTAATACGAATATTAGTGGCTATTTCACCATTGATGGAGACCTGCCATTTACCTTTTAATTTGGCAACGTAAACATCAGGTGTGACGTATTCAGTGCTTGTCTCTTCGACGCCCGAGCCAGGTCGAGGATTAAGCTGCTGGATAAGAGAAATGATTTGTCCGAGAGTTTCTTCATCTACCCCTAGTTGACGCTTCAATTTAGTACTATCTTGGGAGCCAAGTGCAGGCATGTAGTCGCTAACCAACTCCATGGCCAACGGCAAAAGCTTCGTATCGTCAGGCAGTTGCCTGAGTTGGATTAGAAGGCAGTCTTGTAAATCAACGGCACCAACGCCTAACGGGTCGAACGATTGTACTTTGTGTAAAACAGCAATGACTTCATCAAGGTCTAAGTCATCTAAATGCTCTGAAAGGTGTTGATGGAGGAGTTCGGTGGTTGAATTTAAGTAACCATTGTCATCAATACTATCGATAATGGCGGTCGCAATAACGCGGTCGGTGTCTGAAAAATTGGTTAATTCCATTTGCCAGGTAAGGTGGTCGTGTAGCGTCTGTTTGGCAGAGTTTATGCTACCTGGGTCTGGCGGTGTGGTATCGGATGGTTGATTAAGTCCTGGTGATGGCGCTAAATCGTAAATATCATCCCATGAAGTGTCGACAGCTAACTCATCAGGCAGCTGGTCTTGCGAGCCTTCACTGGTTTTCTCGTCAGCAGGCGTCGTTTTTTTATCCGTCTCTTCTTGGTTGGTTTGAGATTCTTCATCTGGAACCTCCAACATCATATTGCCATCCAATACGATTTGAATTTCTTGTTGCAGTTCGAGGGTGGACAGTTGTAACAGGCGAATGGCTTGTTGGAGTTGTGGCGTCATGGTCAAGTGCTGACCAATTCGAAGCTGTAAAGACTGCCTCATTATTTGTACTGCCCGATTATTGAAGGAATTAAAACTTGCTTACATCTCATAATCTCAAGTTTAGCCCATATTTTACAAAGGAGAGTGATTTTAATTAGAATTACATGCGAAAGTCGTGCCCTAAATAAACATCGCGTACTTCACGGTGCCCTAGGATTTCTTCGGCGGAACCTTCAGTGATCACAGAGCCGTTGTTTAAGATGTATGCTCGGTCGCAGGTTCCCAATGTTTCTCTAACATTGTGATCGGTAATGAGCACACCAATATCGCGTTCGGTTAGGTGGTGAATGATTTTCTGAATATCAATAACAGAGATGGGGTCAACACCAGCGAAAGGTTCGTCTAGTAGCACAAAACGTGGTTCAGTCGCGAGGGAGCGCGCTATTTCAAGACGCCGCCTTTCACCGCCTGACAGTGCTAAAGCGCTTTGTGACCGTAAGTGATTAATTGAAAACTCACCGAGTAATTCGTCAAGGGCAAGCTCTTGTTGTCCTGGAGATAGCTCCTGACGGGTTTGTAACACAGCGCGAATATTATCTTCCACGCTTAACTTTCTAAAAACAGAGGCCTCTTGCGGTAAATAGCCGAGGCCTTGCTTTGCTCGGACGTGCATAGGGCTTAGTGTGATGTCTTGTTCGTCGAGAAAAATTTTGCCACTATCAGGTTTTATTAAACCGACGGTGATATAAAAGCTGGTGGTTTTACCGGCACCATTGGGTCCTAATAAGCCAACAACTTCGCCGCTTTTTACGTTGATGCTGACGTTATCAACAACCTTTCGGCCGTTGAATTGTTTGCAGATATTGTCTGTACGTAGGATGCTCATTATTTCTTGGCCGGCTCTAATGTGATCTTGACGCGTTTCGAGCCACTCTTTTTATCGCCAGCTTTAATCACGGATCGCTTGCTGTCGTACTCAATTCGGTCGCTGGTAAATGTGCTGCCGTCCTGCCATAAGGTTGCTTTGTCGATTAGAATCAAGGTGTCCCTAGTAACTAGGTAGTCGAAGCGATTAGCCTCTCCTCGAATAAGGCCTTGGCTGCCGTCTGGTTGTTGTTTGAATTTGACTGGGTTACCAATAGCAATCACTTTATCTGTCGTGCCGCGAGCACCATAAATGGTGACTTTTTCGGCCATGATTTCCATGCTGCCTTGCGTAATAATAACGTTGCCTGAATAGATGGTGATTTTTTTCGCATCATCTAAGTTAAAGCTGTCGGCCTCAACTTCTACCGGCTTTTGTTTGTCAGAGCTCAATGCCCATAATGGCGTTGAGAGTGAGATTAAGATGAAGGCAAAAAAAACAGTTTTCAAATTAATTAATTTCATGCAGGCCTCGTGCTTTCTCTAGTATTTTGATGTTGATAGGTTCGCGAAAATGCGCACGCAAACCAATTCCTTGTATGGTGTTTTCACCAGATTTAATCTTAACGAATTCGTCTGTTTCAGCAAAGTCGTTTGGTAATTGAATGCGGAGGTTATGAGTGTCGATTTCAAGCGGTGCAATATTTTTCAGTGCGTCTCGTTTGATTTTGACGGCCCCGTTAAGCAGAATGAGTTCGCCATCAGAAGAGATGTATCCGGTTTCTGAGTTAATATGTAAGTCAGGTTTGTCTGGCGAATACATGGTCATAATGGGCTGGGTCATTTCGGTGCTGTCATCATCGACGAAATGCTGCATATACTCCGCCTGTATCCGTTGTTTTGGCTTGCCACCTAAGGTCATGCTCAGTACTTCAAAGTTTTTTAAAAAGTAATCAATTTTGTGGCCGGGTTTTATTGTCTGTTGCTCAACCTCTGGCTCTTCTGTAAATGCTAGCCACCAAGTACTGGCGGCGAGAATGGCTAAGGCGGTTATTTTTAGATATTTCATCAGCTTAAAGCTTAAGCGTCGGTGAAAATCTGAATGGCGATAGCCAGTTTTTTTTGAGCAGTCAAAATGGCGTCACACACTTCACGCGCAGCTCCTTGTCCGCCTAGGCGAGTTGTTTGGCCTTGGCAATACGGCAAGATAGACGGGTTGGCATCTTGAACAGCAATAGCGAGGCGAGCTCGGGTCATTAGTGCCAAGTCGGGCAGGTCGTCGCCAACGTGTGCCACTTGATCGGGACGAAGGCTTAATTTGTCGAGTAAATCATTAAAAGCGGCTATTTTGTTCTCTTGCCCCTGATAAACGTGTTTAACGCCAAGACTTTTCATGCGCCGCTCAACAATGGGTGATGAGCGACCAGAAATAACGGCAACTTCAATGCCATTTTGTTGTAGTAGTTTTAATCCCTGGCCGTCTTGCGCGTGGAATGATTTGTATTCTTGACCGCTTAGGTCAAAAAATAATTTCCCATCGGTGAGTACGCCGTCTACGTCAAAAATGACACATTTGATGTCTTGTGCGCGTTGTTGGAAGTCGTCATTTAGCTCAATCATGATAATCCCGCCTTCAACATATCGTGCATATTCAACGCACCAACTAATTTATTGTTGTCGGTCACGAGTAAGGCGTTAATTTTCTTGTCTTGCATTAATTGTAAGGCCTCAACAGCTAGTTTTTCTGGGCTAATGGTGGCGCCACCTTGAGTCATCACTCGTTGAACTTCGGTGTTATGTACATCGATATTACTCTCGAGCATACGTCGTAAATCACCGTCAGTAAAAATACCGGTTAAGGTGCCCTGTTTATTGGTGATGGCGGTCATGCCTAATTTTTTTTCAGTCATTTCGAGTAAGGCGGTGCTAACGAGCGCTGTTTCTTCAATGACAGGAATATCACTGCCTTTATGCATGACATCGTTAACGTGAAGCAGTAAGCGCCTGCCAAGACTACCACCAGGGTGTGATAATGCAAAATCGGCTTCGGTGAAACCACGAGCTTCAAGCAGTGCGATCGCTAATGCGTCCCCCATTACCAAGGCAGCGGTAGTGCTTGACGTGGGTGCCAGTCCTAATGGACAAGCTTCTTTGTCTACGCTGGAATTAATGGGTGCGTCAGACATGGTGGCTAGGGTTGAGCTCGGGTTGCCAGTGATAGAAATTAGTGGGATTCCAAGGCGCTTTAAGATGGGTAAAATGGTTAGTACTTCGCCTGTTTCGCCAGAGTTTGATAGTGCTAAGGCAACGTCATTTTTGGTAATCATGCCTAAGTCGCCATGGCTGGCTTCGCCTGGGTGGACGAAGAAGGCGGGTGTACCGGTGCTTGCAAGTGTGGCAGCAATTTTATTACCAACGTGCCCAGATTTCCCCATGCCGATAACAACTATTTTTCCTTCGCACTGGAGCATTAGCTCACAAGCATCGATAAAATGTTCGTTAATGTGTTGGGTGAGGTTTGAAATGGCCTCGGCTTCAGTTTTTATAACGGCTAAACCGAGTCGTTTTAGTTGTTCTCGATGACTATTTTTATTGGGCATGCGTGGGCAGTCTTTGTTTAGCTAAATTCCAATGGTGTCTAAGTATACCTTGCTGAGGTAGGCGATAAAAAATATCATAAAAATCCCGCCTTTAAAACGGCTGATCTCTGGTTTGCCTTTGAAACTATAGGAGAAAAAGAACAGACATAACGTAATACCAAGCATAACTGGGAAGTCACGTGAAATGAGTTGTGCGTCTACTGCGCCAGGGTGAATAAGCCCCGGTAAACAAAAAACAGCCAATAAATTAAAAGCATTTGAGCCGATAATGTTACCAACGGCAAGGTCGGGTTCTTTCTTGATAACACTCATGATGGAGGCAGCCAGTTCAGGCAGGCTAGTACCAATGGCGATGATGGTTAAGCCAATTACTAGGTCGCTAACACCAAAGATGATTGCAATGTTAACAGCGGCCCAGACAAGCAGCTTTGAACTTGCGATCAGCCCAATGAGCCCGATTATTGCGTAGAGACTGGCTGCCTTATTACTGATATCAGTTGGGATTTCGTCGTCGAATTCAGTGGCCAATGCATCGGCCTTTTGCTGTTTGCTTTGTTGTGCGCTACGTAGCAACCAATATAGAAAAGCAAATAAGCCAGCGATTAAAATAAGGCCATCTAATTGCGATAAATCGCCATCAATGACTAATAAATAACTCGCGATTGAAATGGCCAACAAAATGGGCAGTTCACGTTTAAGTAAGGATGATTGTATTAGGATAGGAGTTACAAGCGCAGTCGCCCCTAACACTAAACCGATATTAGCGATATTTGAGCCAATTGCATTTCCTGTTGCTAATCCAGTGTTACCTTGAATTGAAGCCATTCCAGCGACTAACATTTCCGGGGCAGAGGTGCCTAAGCCGACAATGGTCAGGCCGATAATTAAGGGTGAGATACCCAAGTTGCGAGCGATAGCCGATGTGCCTTTGACAAAGGAATCGGCAGAAAATATTAAAAACAAAAAGCCTGCAAAAAGGGCAGCTGAAAATAAAAGCATAAAGAATAAGCTGGATTAGGTTTGGTTAAAGCAAAGATTTATTGTCGCATAGAATGATTGCCTGCAAATAGCCTTAGCGGTGAATCAAGGGACTTAAATTATTTTTTATGTAATTTCTCGTAAATATTGGAAGTTCAGATTGACGTGCAATACTAAGGTAAGGACAATGCTTGATCTATTTTATATAGTAAGTATTAGAGCATTAAATAAAAGTGGCAAGAAACTAGGTAAACGGAATTGACGGAAATAGCCCCATTAATAAAAATTAGAGATGTCCATTTTTCTCGCGGATCAAAAGTTATTTTTGACGGCGTGAATATGGATATTCAGCGCGGAAAAGTAACAGCTATTATGGGCCCGAGTGGAACAGGTAAAACCACGTTGCTAAAGCTGATTGGTGGGCAGTTGAGGCCCACGGCTGGCACGGTTGAAGTGGATGGGCAAAATATTCATCAATTAAGGCATAAAGAACTTTATCAGTTGCGCAAAAAGATGGGTATGCTATTCCAAAGTGGTGCGCTGCTAACGGATATTTCCGTGTTTGATAATGTCGCGTTTCCGCTGCGCGAACACACTCAGCTGCCGGAGTCGATGATTCGTCACCTAGTGCTTATGAAGCTGCATGCGGTTGGTTTGCGTGGGGCACGAGATTTAATGCCATCAGAACTGTCGGGTGGTATGGCGAGACGGGTTGCGTTAGCTCGGGCGATTGCGTTAGACCCGATGATGATTATGTACGATGAGCCGTTTACGGGGCAGGATCCTATTTCAATGGGTGTTTTAGTGCAGCTTATTCGGTTGTTAAATGACGCTTTAGGCTTGTCGAGTATTGTTGTATCGCACGATGTGAAAGAGACGTGTGCAATTGCAGATTACGTGTATTTGGTGTCAGCTGGCAAGGTGATTGAACACGGTTCGCCAGAACAGCTTGCGCTATCAGATTCAGAATGGTCGCAACAGTTTATGCAGGGAATGGCTGATGGTCCGGTTCCCTTTCATTATGAGGCGAAAGAGTACGCAAAAGATTTATTAGGTTTAGAGGCATGAATATGAAAGTGGGTTTACCATGCTAGATTATTTTCAACGGTTAGGTGCTAGCTCGCTGGGCATGTTTGAGCGCTTGGGCCGTGGTTCGTTGTTCTTCGTCAATGTTTTACTCAGTATACCGAGTGTTATTATTAGACCGCGCTTGTTAATCAGCCAGATACACTCAGTGGGTGTGTTGAGTTTTGCGTTGATTGTTATTTCAGGTCTGTTCGTTGGTATGGTGCTCGCGTTGCAAGGTTTTTACACCTTGTCAGACTTTGGCGCCGAGGGCATGTTGGGTGTTATGGTTTCGGCGTCATTGATTAGAGAGCTGGGACCGGTTGTAGCCGCGCTATTATTCGCGGGTCGTGCAGGGTCAGCGTTAACGGCTGAAATTGGCCTGATGAAGGCGACAGAGCAATTATCCGGTATGGAAATGATGGCGGTTGACCCTGTGGCGAGAATTATGGCGCCACGTTTCTTGGCGGGGTTGATCTCTATGCCTATCTTAGCGACCATATTTAGCGCAGTGGGTATTCTAGGCGGCTATTTCATTGGGGTTGGATTGCTGGGTATCGATGAAGGCGGCTATTGGTCTCAAATGCAGGCCAAAATAGATTTCGATCAGGACGTCATTAATGGCCTGATCAAAAGTGTTGTATTTGGTTGGGTGGTGACTTGGATCGCTATTTTTGAGGGCTACGATGCTATACCAACCTCTGAAGGTGTGAGTCGTGCGACAACGAGAACCGTTGTCCATTCTGCGTTTGCTATTTTATTGTTAGATTTTATTTTAACTGCATTGATGTTTGGAGATATCTAATATGCATATATCGAGATCGATTGAGGTTTTAGTGGGTTTTTTCGTGGCAATTGGTTTTGTGGCGATGTTCTTTTTATCCATGGAAGTGAGTAACTTAAGCAGTGCCAATGGTGATGGTGGTTATGATATAACGGCGAGTTTTGAGAATGTCGGTAGCTTGAAAGTGCGCGCACCTGTGGCAATGGCGGGCGTTAATGTTGGTAGGGTGACCGCTATTAATTTTGACCCAGAGTCATTTGAAGCAGTGGTGACGATGAGTATAGAGGCGAAATATAATCAATTGCCCTCAGATAGTAATGCAAGTATTTTAACGGCTGGGTTATTGGGTGAGCAGTACATTGGCCTAGAGCCTGGCGGTGAAGAAGAGGTGTTGATGAATGGAAGTGTGCTGGAGTTGACGCAATCAGCTTTAGTGCTGGAGCAGATCATAGGTCAATTCCTCTTCAGTAGTGATTCAGCAGAAGAGTAGAGTAATGATGGTTATTGAAGAGAGGTTTCAACGATGAGCATGGCGGAACTAAAGCAAAATGGTGCGGGTGTCATAGATGTTTCAGGTACCTTGGGGTTTGGCTTGGTTGTTGATTTATTGAACAGTTCTCGGCGCTTTTTTTCTAGCCAAACGGACTTAGTGTTTGATCTCAGTGGTGTTGAAAAAACAGACAGTGCTGGCTTAGCGTTAATGGTTGAGTGGATGGTGATGGCGCAGGAATCTGGCCAGACGATTTCCTTTCGAGAGGTTCCCAAGCAAATGCTCGACATAGCACGTGTCAGCGGCCTTGACGGAGTTTTACCGATCGTTTAGCGGTATTAAAAATGAAAAAATTAGGTGTATAAAATAAATGGATAAGTTGATTATTCAAGGCGGCGGGCCACTCTCAGGAGAAATACGCATTTCAGGAGCAAAAAATGCTGCGTTACCAATTCTAGCGGGGGCATTACTTGCTGAGAACCCGGTTGTGATTGGAAATGTGCCGCATCTTCACGATATTACGACCACGATGAGCTTGTTAGGGCAAATGGGTGTGACCTTATCGGTGGATGAAAAGGTGAGAGTTGAGGTTGATTCTTCAACGATATCCTCATACAAAGCGCCTTACGAATTAGTAAAAACAATGCGTGCTTCAATTATAGTTCTAGGTCCATTATTGGCTCGGTTTGGTAAGGCTGAAGTGTCTTTACCAGGTGGTTGCGCCATTGGTTCACGGCCTGTGGATATTCACTTGAAGGGTTTGGAAGCTATGGGTGCTGATATCCGTGTTGAAAATGGCTATATTCATGCAACGTGTGACCGGTTGAAGGGTGCGCGCCTTGTTTTGGATATGGTGACGGTAACAGGTACCGAGAATTTAATGATGGCGGCCACGCTTGCAGAAGGCACAACCATTATTGAAAATGCCGCGCGCGAACCTGAAGTGAGTGATTTGGCGAATTTCTTAAATGAATTGGGTGCAAAGATATCGGGTATTGGAACAGATACCTTAACCATTGAAGGCGTAACATCGTTAGCCACTAAAAATTTAGTGTATAACATTTTGCCGGATAGAATTGAGGCGGGTACATATTTAGTTGCCGCCGCAGTGACGGGTGGAAAAATCAAAATCAAAGATGTTGATCCAAGCACCTTAGATATGGTGTTGTCGAAACTAGAAGAGGCTGGTGCCAATTTATCGATAGGGGATGATTGGATTGAATTGGATATGGCTGGCCGACGCGCTAAAGCTGTTTCATTTAAAACAGCACCATACCCAGGTTTTCCAACGGATATGCAGGCTCAGTTTATGGTTTTAAATGTGTTAGCCGAAGGCACTTCCGTTATCACAGAAACTATTTTTGAAAATCGCTTTATGCACGTTCACGAATTACAGCGCTTGGGTGCCGATATTAGATTAGAAGGCAATACAGCGATATGTGTTGGTAAAGAGGTTCTTGAAGGCGCAACGGTCATGGCGACAGATTTAAGGGCGTCGGCTAGCCTAGTTATCGCCGGCTTGGTGTCAAAAGGCGAAACAATTATCGAGCGAATTTATCATATTGACCGTGGCTATGAATGCATTGAAGAGAAAACGGCTTTATTAGGCGGAAAAATTCGCCGAGTACCCAATTAAATACCTATGTTAACAATTGCAATATCAAAAGGAAGAATCTTAAAAGATACGCTACCGCTATTGGCAGAAGCAGGCATTGAGCCATCTGAAGATTTATCTAAAACACGAAAATTGATTGTTCCCAGTGTGTGTGGCAACGTTAATTTGGTGATTATCCGAGCCAC
>MAAC01006634.1_pt1 | contig 19669 bp, 10 predicted proteins | sample 1115981 | NCBI WGS metagenome assembly MAAC01 (sample SAMN04961126, study PRJNA320927) | seawater metagenome | isolation source: sample BD02T64 sea water enriched with oil for 64 days | place: USA:Gulf of Mexico | collected 2013-07-27
TCAATACCAGGGAATGGGCCATCTTCACTTAAACTTTCTAGTGGTTTATCTTCACTACTCGACATAATTTTCTGCTCTGCATCTACTGCGGCTATATTTTCTCTGCCGGCGTTTTGCGCGTTATCAACTATCACCGTTTTATTTCTCCCGGTCTCTTTTGCTTGATAAAGTCCCTGATCCGCTAATCTTAGCATTTGGTCAAAATCCATATCAGGACTTGAGTCTGCAGTTAAACCAATGCTGACCGTTAAAGACAGTTGATGCTCTTGATCCTCATCTGGAATATAAATGATATGGTTAGCTAATGAATTACGGCATCGTTCACAGGCACGAAATGCATCTTCAATTGACGTATGTGGTAAGCAAACAGCAAACTCCTCACCGCCAACCCGACCAATAACATCATATTCACGAAATGTATCCGTTAAAATACTAGCAAAGTCAATTAACGCTTTATCACCAATTTCATGACCATGATTGTCATTAACTTGCTTAAAAAAATCGAGATCAAACATCGCAATAGAGACAGTACGTCCCTCTCGATTTGCTTGGTTAATCATTTTATTGGTCAGCTCTTCAAAACTACCACGATTATTTACTCGGGTTAAATGATCTATTTTTGCTAACGACTCAAGCTCTAATGTTTTTACCATTAATCTTAACGAATTTTTCATTCGAGCTAATAGCACATTTAATATATAGGGTTTAGTGACATAATCATCTGCCCCAAGCTCTAAGGCAGCAACAATTGGCTCTTCATTTCCAGAAGCCGATAACATAATAACGGGGATGTGTGCTAATGATGAATCTTCTTTAATCGCTTGTAAGGTTTGTAACCCTGAAATGCCGGGCATATACAGGTCAAGTAAAATTAAGTTAACTTCAATATCTTTTAACACGGTAAGTGCGGCTTCACCTGATTCAGCCGTTATCACTTGATAACCAGACTCACTTAAATCGAACTCTAATAACATCAAGCTATCTTTAGCGTCATCAACAGCTAAAATTGTATATTGATCTGAATCTTCCATTTTATTCCTTCTAAAACATCGACAAATTTTCTTGATCGTTCAAGTATCGATGAATACTCACATTTTCAAATCTCTAATTACGTTATTTATTAAAGCTTTGTATCTCATTTATAAAACTTTTGGACTCGATTATCAACTGTTCTTTATAATAATCAATGTTATCAAGCTCATTCGCTTTAGCAGATTGTTCAATAATTTCTGCACATTGTGCTAACTTATCGCCGCCTAGATTATTGGTACTGCCTTTGAGTTTATGAGCAAAAGCATGAATATCTTCTTTATCCCCTTGTTCAATGGCATTCACTATTTGAGCAACTAATTCTGGCGCATCCTCTAAAAACAACGCGATGAGTTTTTCAGCAAGATTGAGGTTATTTCGTATCCGCTTTAAAAATACCGCTTTTTGCCAAATCATGCTTTCACCACTGTCATTATTGTCGCTACTGGCAAGGTTGTCCTTTATGGTGACATTTGCACTCCCTGAGTCCTCTATAGCGGTTTTAACTGAGGTTGGGCTATCTTCACGCTCCCCTAGCCAACGACAAAGTTTTTGCTGAAGTACTTCTGAGTCGACCGGCTTGCTTGCATAATCATCCATGCCGGAAATTAAACATTTTTCTTCATCTCCTTTCATGGCATTGGCAGTCATAGCAATTATGGGAATGGTTTTATAACGACTTCCTGCCTCTTCATTTCTAATCGCTATAGTAGTTTCATAACCATCTAATTCAGGCATTTGGCAATCCATAATGATTATTTCATAAGGAAAGTCTCCCGGTGAATTTCTCAATAAATCCAGCGCTTCAATACCATTATTCGCTACATCGGCATGAAGATCTATATTAGAGAGAACCCCTAATATAACCGCCTGATTTATCCTATTATCTTCGACTAATAACATCCGAGAAATCTTAGGCAGCTTAGCAACATCTGAACGTTTACTTAAGTTCCTTAAGTGATGATGGGTAACCAAAGGCTGAGCAGTCTTTAAAGCATCACTATCATCTAAAACAATCGATAAGGCATCAAAAAGATCAGATGTCGTGGCGGGTTTAGGGAAATAAGCAGAGAAACCCAGATTTGCAAAATAATCAGCATCTCCACGTTCACCCATTGATGTCATCATGATCAATTTAGTGCTGGCCGAGTTTTCATGCTCAACTAACGACTTACCTAGCATTGCACCGTCCATTCCTGGCATTTGCATATCAAGAATCGCCGCAGCAAACTTCCCTTTAGGTTGTTCGGACACTATTTTCAGTGCTTCAAAACCATCATGGGCTTGGGTAACAATTGCTCCCCATATTTCAAGTTGCCCTTTCAATACTTCTAAATTAGTGGTGTTATCGTCAACAATTAAAATTTCAGAGCCTGCAACATGAGCCGTCGGTATTAACATGCCCGATTGTTCACTCATTTCTAATTCAATAAAGAAGGTAAAACAACTGCCTTTACCCAGCTGACTTTCAACTTCAACATGACCGCCCATCAGTTCAGACAATTGTTTAACTATTGCTAAACCTAGCCCTGTGCCTCCATATTTACGGGTTGTTGTTGCGTCGACTTGGGTGAATGAATCAAATAAATTGACTATTTTATCCTCTGGGATACCAATACCTGTGTCAGAAATTGTACAGCAGAGTTGCAGTTTATTATCAAATTCTTTTACCGAGGCTTTAATAACAACTTCACCATTTTTGGTAAATTTTATCGCGTTACCCACCAAATTAGTCAGTATTTGCCTTAAGCGGCTAGGATCACCTTTAACACGAGAATGCGAAACTTCTGTGACGTCTAAAATAAGTTCTAATTGTTTTTCTTCAGCGCGTACAGCCATTGATTCTGCAAAATCACCTAACTGGCTTCTCAAGTCAAAATCAAGTATCTCTAAGTCAAGTTTACCCGCTTCTATTTTTGAAAAGTCTAAAATATCATTAATCACTAACAGTAGTGATTGAGCACTTGAGTTCGCTAATTTCAAGTGGTGCTGTTGTTGTTTGGTTAATTGACTTTGTTCTAATAAACCTAACATGCCTAATACACCATTCATCGGTGTTCTGATCTCATGGCTCATACTGGCTAAAAATTCAGACTTTAATCGTAAAGACCCTTCCGCCATTTCTAATGCTTCTTGCTTTAACTCTTGTAAATGAATTTGCTCGGTAAAGTCTTGGTTCGTACCAACAATACGTACTTTATTTCCTTCATCATCAAGCATCACTTGAGCATGGGCATCAATGTGTCGTATGTCGTTATTGGGCAGAGTAATTGTAAATTGATAATGAAATTCCTGTCCAGACTCAATAGTATTTAGCATTTCATCTTGTATTACATTTCGCTCTTCGAGGTCGACAGATTGTTCCCATAACTGCATAGGGGAAAGATTATCATCACGTTTAACGCCAAACAGTTGATACATTCGGTCATCCCAATGTATCGAATTTGATGTTAGGTCTTGGTCCCATACACCAATATTAGGTGCTGACAAGGCAAAATTTAAACGCCAAGCGACATTTTTGGTTTCGTTTAAAATGCGTTTATTTTCAGCATCTAATAATTTAAGGGCGGTAATATCACGGATCAGCCCAGTAAAGATTGTGCCATCTTGGGTAAGCACTTCGCTGATAGATAAGTGCATCGGGAACGTTTCACCGTCTTTGCGTATCGCTGGTAGTTCTCTTCCAACATTAATAATGCTGCTATCACCGCCTGACAGGTATTTTTCTAAATAACCATCATGACCATCAGCAAAGTCAATCGGCATCAGCATCTTAATATTTTGATTAAGCACTTCTTCTTCTTGGTAACCAAAAATGTGTTGCGCCGCGTCATTAAATGCCAGGATATTTCCTTGTTCGTTAATGGTAATAACGGCATCAACAATGGAATTTAAGATCGCTTGTAACTTTATTGATGCATTTTCTGCCTGCTCTGCCGCTAAATTTTGCTGAGTAGATTTATACTGCACAGTGGCAAACATATTATGAAAACTTCGGGCCAATAAACCTATTTCATCTTTCTCATCAATAGGTAGGTTTTCAATTTCTCCCGTCTCTTCATAAGTCGCTAAGCTCATGGTCATATCGGATAATGGCTTGGTTAATCTTCTCGCGGCAATAAGTGAAATCACTAAACAAAGTATCGCTAACGATATGCCAATTAACACGGCGCGAAATCTCATGGTTTTCACGGCGACTAATACGGCTTCGTTTGGACTTTCAATTAATAGCATTAACGGGGCAATGCCTTCAAAACCATTAAAATGTATTTTTGAATAGTAAGCTAAACCAGGATCAGTTTTATGGTGGGTAAAATCAAAGAGTTCTGCATTTTGAACATTACTTTGAAAGTAATTGGCCAGCTGAGGAAATTCATCATAAATCAACCGAGATCCAGTGACATTGTCACCCTCGAGGTTAGCATAAATAAACTGACCTTTATTATCGGCTAAATAAAAAGTAAGATCTTTCAAAATACCTGACTTTAATTCATTGATATAACTACTTAAGTTTAACTCAACGGCCATGATAGCTATGGCGTTATTGGTATTGTTTTCAAAAATAGGGATAGCGACAACTAAAGTGGATTGTTTACTTAGTCCCTTACGCTCATTATCCGTTATCATTTCAACTTCTGAAAAGAATACCTCGTTGGTTGGTTTCTCAAGTAGAGGTTTGAGCACATCAAACTCTATATCTCGAGCTAATTCATTTCCTGTTAACCCAAAGACATCCTTTCCTACACGAACAGCACTAGCCATGACATCATTAGTATTAACAACAGTAATCAAACTCATTCTATTATAATGAGCTTTGATTTTTAATAGTTCTATAAACGTGGCATTGAGGTGTTTTTGCCAGCGGATAACATTAACATTATCACCTAACTGCACAGCTTCGGTTAATGCCACTACTGATGGTGAAGCACTTAAATAGGAGACATCCCGCGCTCCTTGCTGATAAAAATTATCAAAAAGGGAACCAACAACTTTTGTTTCCAAGGTCAATTCGTTCATCTCTTGTTTCATGACCAGTTGATGGCTTTCAATATAAAAAGTAAAACCTATCACTAAGGAAATTAGCAAAGATAATAAAAACCCAACCAGCGGAATTTTAAAAGCAATTGGCCATTTAATTTCCCCTAACTCAATCATATTAGCAATTGGAGCTGTTTTTGATGGTTGTAGAGCAGCTGTTATCGGCATATCGGCAGGTGCAGAGCGGTGTTGGATCAAATCGATTAAGAAACCTAGTAAAATACTGCCATAGGCGACATTTTTGAGAAAGTGGGCAATATTAAAATGATTATCAAATAACGCCGTTGAACCAAAAGCCATATGAAGTTGGGTGGCAACTTCAGGAAGTATACTCATCAACAAAGCAAAACGTAGTACTGAATTTTTTTGGCTATACCATAACCAATAAAAATAACCGCCACATAAAAACAACGCTAATGGCAAAATATCGTAAGGACGAGTAATTAATGCTTGAGGAAACATGGTTTGTGGCAATGAACTACTGGATGCCGCGATTATCACCACTGCCGCTGAAATAATGCCAAAAAGTACGGCGGTCGCAATAATAAGTTTAAATTGTTGCGCTTTTTTTAATTTTCCCGTCAAGTTTATTGATAACCACAAACTAAATGCTGCAGCAACTAACATGATTGAGGCATTGAAAACTCGGGATAAAGCCCATGTAAAAGGGATAAAATCAGTATTGGGGGCCGACGCTGAAATTATACGCGTTGCTGCCAAGGTATGAAATGCATCAACAATACCAGCACTTAATAGTGCTAAACCAATAATAGGAACAGTGACGTCTTTTTTAACTTGATAATGAATAAAAGAGACCAGTGTCGCAATAACGGCTAAAACAACGGCACTCCACTCTAATAAGGCATGATGCAAAGCACCTGATACTGCTTTAAACAAATGATCAGAGACTAGCTTACCTTCAATAATACTTGCATTGCTTAAAGGTATGACTTGTGAAGTAAAATCTACCCCTAATATATTAAATATAAAGGGGGCACAACAAATCGCCAAAGTGAAAAACAGGAATATGGCTCTGGTTTTTGACAATCCAATGATGCTATTTATTTGGTTTTTCATCATAAAAATAAAACTCGTACCTGTTTTATACTGTTAAATTATAGATATACTACTTCCAAGTAAGCATGATTGAACTATTATTCACCTAAATCGACAAGTATTAATTCTTTCGTAAAAACGCAGCTAATTCTTTAGAATTAAAAGGTTTTCTAAGCACAGGGTAATGCCATTCATTGTCCTGTTCAGCGATATAACCACTGATAGAATATATTTTAATATTAGGGAATTTTTTAGTCACCAATGCCACCGCGTCCCTTCCAGAAATATCAGGTAAAATCATATCGGTAATAAAAATATCATAATGTTGTTCTGAGGCAAGCAAGTTTATTAAAGCGTCTTTATTGGTCACGTGGTTCGTTGCGGCCCCCTCACCATCAAGATATAAAGCAACAAACTCAGCAATGCTTATCTCATCATCCAAAATTAATACTGATTGCCCCTCAATACCCAGAATCGACTTATTATCTTCAATTTTTTTCGCCACTTGATCTAGGACTCGACACTTAAATAGCAAGGTAAATTCTGCCCCACCAAAATCACTGTCACCGGAAACTTGTATTTCGCCATTATGTTTATATATCGTACTATAAACATTGGCTAAACCAATACCATTGCCTTTATTAACTGATTTACTGCTATAAAAAGGGTCAAATATTTTTGATAAATTTTCTTGCTTAATACCAATACCACTATCTTTAACGTGAATTTCTAGCCGCCCTTGTTCATTAATATTGGCAGACATCTCAATTTTACCAATTAAACCATGTTCTCTGATAGCGTCTTGAGCATTAAGCACTAAATTAAGCAAAATATTAATAAATTCACCTTGAGGAAAATTAATTAAACAGGAAATTTTTTCAAATTTAACGGTGAATTTAATCGTACTGAGTAAGAGTTGCTTAAATAAATATTGGTTGTCAATAATGTCTTGGATAGGGTCAAATTCAACCACTTTAATATTAGGTTTTCGGGTGAAGGCGAGTAAACGCTCTGTGACACTTTTCCCTTTATCAATGGCATTTTTTACTCGTTCAATATAACCAGAGATATCTTGCTCACCTCGAGCAAACTTCATTTCCAGCATTTCAGTAGCACCTAAGGCCACCCCTAAAACATTATTAATATCGTGAGAAACATTGCCAAACGTATTGCCTAACAGTGCTAAACGGTTGCTAATGATTTGTTGCTGATCTTTTCTAAACTTCTCGGTGACATTTTCTACGATCCAAATATAAATACCTTTTTCCGGCTCGTAAGTCACTGACAAATCAAAGACTGAAATATAATTATCAAAACTAATATTCGACTCTTTTAATTGACCATTTTCTTTAGCAGTTCGTTTATATTGCAAGTAGTCATTAATGCTAAAATTAATATAATTGAACAGAACGGTATTTTCAGTACCCATGTGGGGTGACAAATCTTGGTAGACAACATTGTCTCTATCATCGATAAAAAATATCGGTACTTTAATGGTGTAATTAACCATGGCGAGTAATTTAAGTTTTTCAAAAATATCAGCAGACTGGGTAATGTCTCTAAAGACGCCAAAAACACCAACCACTTCACCGTTTGTATCAAGCTCTACTTCCGCTAATGTCTCTACTTTAACGGTTTTACCCAACGCATGTTTAATAGTGCCCTTAAAACGAAAACCTTTTTTGTTACTAATAGCGGTTTGCATATGGTCATGGACTTTTACTTGTTGATCCTCAAGATAAAAGCCTGTTGATGTTTCAACGGTTGGTTGATAAGTTTCGGCCGTTAAACCGTGAATATCATAAATGCCTTTAGACCAATATAAATGGTTCCTTTTAAGATCAAGTCGCCAATGTCCTGAGTTATTTAACCGTTCAGCTAAATGTAAATAGCCATTTTGTTCCTTCAATTGCACGATTAATTGATGAGATTCTGAAACATCTTTAATCGAGCCAAACATCTTATGAGGTTTACCTTTTCGATATTCAAAGATCTTACCAACAACGGTGATCCATTTTTTTATCCCTTGTTTAGTGATTAAAACACAGGTGGGATTTATGCAAGGTAATTTACCTGAAAAATGGTTATTTACTTGCCGAGCAACATTGAGCAAACTCTTTTTATCTAAATGACTTTCCCAAAGGGATGGAGGTCCACTAAAAGCCTCTGTTTCATAACCTAACAGGGACATAGCTTGTGCCGAGTAATACATAACATCTTGTTCTATATCCCACTCCCAAAAGGCCTCAGCAATACCATTTAACACTTTCTGAGCTTCTTTTGAAGAGTGATCAGCATGGGTCGAAATCACTTGATGGCTTTCTTCTAAATAGGCAATATAACCCTGTGAAGTTTCACTGATTTTGATAGTACATGGTATTATTTGCTTAGATTTATTGGCAAGTTTAACTACGCGAGTATTTGAAACGGCTCCCGAACCACGTTGATAATTTTCACGGTGTTTAAGGTGTGAGGAAATCATAGTTTCAGGAATAAGCAGCTCAACCTGCTCACCAATGAGTTCCATACGACTATAGCCAGTTAGAGTCTCTGCAAGCTGGTTACACTCAGTGATAATACCTGATAAATCCATACACAGTATTGAGTATGGAACATTGTTAAGATCAATATCTTGACTCAAAAGAGTTCATCCTCATCAAAGTCTTCTTCTGGCTCACTTTGCGTAGTATTTAAGGCTTTTAATTCATCAACACTGGCCAATGCGTTGTCCAGTAATTGAGTCACCTCAAGAAACATTAGATCGTCCTGCGTATGTTTTTTTAGGGCGGTATGTACGAGGTTTGTCAGATATTCTTCTTGCTCTATATTCATATCCAAAACATGAAAGCTCATGCCGATATTCTGGACAATTTCATTCATCACTTCTTGCTGATGATGCTTTGATATATTAAGCATTTTTTTGGTTTTAGTCACCGCTTGTTGGATTTGCTCTTGCACATTGACTAATGAATTTTTATAAGTAATAAACTCCATTCTTGCACCAATACATTCAATAACTGAAGCAAGGGCATCAATAAAAATATCGGTATCAACGGTACCGTCTTCCAAATTCAAAATAAGTATCGACACTAAGGAGTGATTAAAAATAGTCCGGGGGCCAAAACGATATAAACGCGTTTTAACTTTCAAAAGCTCCATTACCCCTTTCTCAACGGGTGAACAGTAACCATTGGTTGAACTAAAATATTGCGCGGTATCGTTGAGGGGGTAAAATGCGATACAGCCAAGTAAATTCATGCTATAAAAATACGAAAACACTTCATCTCTGATTTTTTCAATGGTAAAACAATGATTCAAACGAGAGGTCAGTTGCATGCAACTGCCATATTTTGATGCCTGAGCCATGGAAACATTGATGACGCGATCTTTAGAAGTCAGCTCAGATTCAAATTGATTGATTTGTTTTTGATAAGTAATTAATTTTTCTAACTTGCGATTAAGAGCAATTAAAGAAAACGGTTTGGCTAAAAAGTCAGCTGCGCCACATTCTAATCCTTTTAGAATGGCTTCTTCAGTGGCTAAACCTGAATAAAGCACAAAAGAAGTTGCGACATTTTTTTGCTCAACTTTGTCTTTAATCCAATCAGAGCCCCTTTCTTCTCCAATATTTTCATCTACTAAAGCAATATCAAAACATTCGGCATCACGAACATGTTCTTCTGCTTTTGTTAAATTATCAGCACAAGTAACGATGAACTGATGCTCTAATGCTTCCGCTAATAGCTCTAAATAGCTTTGATCGTCATCAATAACGAGTAATGTGGGCTTTGCCATTTGAATTACTTCCCTTTCTATCTAATTTTTAAATTCTATCAAAATTCATTCGGTTGACTTGTTTATATAAAATAATCAGCCTGTCAATTAACAGTACCGATACCTTTTATAAATTTGCATAAAGGCTGTATTGATTTCTGCCACTCTCTTTTGCGTGATACAAAGCTTTATCCGATTGCTCAATTAACGCACTAGGTGTCACGGGTAAATCGTGTCCTGACGAAAGGCCAATACTCACCGTCACATAAGGAGAAACCGTAGAGTATTCATGTTTTATCTGTTGTTTTTGCAGTGCTGTTATCATTTCTTTCGCTTTAAGACGCGCATCCTCAATTGGAGTGAAAGGCAATACCACCATAAACTCTTCGCCGCCATAACGAGCGATAAAATCAGTAGTTCGGCTAAGAGATTGGCTTAGTACACTAGCAACCGTGGCTAAACACTTATCCCCTTGGGGATGGCCATAATGATCGTTATAAGGCTTAAAATAATCAATATCAATCATCAATATTGAAAGTTCACCTTGCTGACGAATATTGGTTTGCCAAGACTTTTCTAACATATCATCAAGTCCTCTTCTGTTGAGAACTTGAGTTAAGGGATCAATACTGCTTAAAATTTCTAATTGTTTATTAACGCGATCTAACTCACTTTTCATCTGTGAGATTCGTTCCATTGCTCTAATTTTTGCCGTCAAAATAATTTGGTTAACGGGTTTTGTTAAATAATCATCACCGCCTATATCAATGCCTTTTGATAAAAAATCGTCACTATTGTTGGCACTTAAAAAAATGATAGGGATCCAATCATGGTATAACTGTCTAATTTTTTTGGTTAACTCAAAGCCATCCATTTCAGGCATTTCAATATCCATTAAAATCAAATCAATTTGATGTTCCGCTAGAATAGCAAGTGCTTGTTGATGACCATTAGCTGAAATAGCCCGATGCTCGCTTGCGACGATCATGGCACTGACTATTTCTCTAATAAATTTATTATCATCAACTACTAAAATATTCACGGTTCTTTCCTTGGTAATATTTTATTAATCAACCCAGCTATACGACGCGATTACGCGGGTTCCATTCTCATCATAGACTAAACGATCACACAACTTTTCGACAAGGCTGATCCCCCGTCCAGATAGTTGTATTGCAGTAGTAACATTTTTTGTTTTATTTTCATCCGATTTTTTATAATCAAAACCTTTGCCGCTATCTTTAATATTTATAATAACTTTTCCGCCATTATTTAATGGGAAATAGCTCAATTGAATATCAACAAAACCCGACATTAAAGCCTTTAAACGTTGTTCTCGCTCTGCAAAATACTGAGAAAAACCTTCGGCAGATGATTTTAAATCAGAGCTTAAATTCAATACACCATGATCCAACGCATTAACAAACAGCTCAGTTAAAATAGTGAACAGACTTTGCCAATGATCCGCTTGACCTTCAATTTCTTGTATTTGGTTCATTGCCATGGGTATGGGATTAACACGTGCTAATCGTTTGCCGGTTAAACTTAAGTCCCAACGCCAAGCGGCTAATAACTCTTCATCGTCATCCTGATCCAAATGTGTATAGATATTTTCGGCTTTCGGTGTATCAATAATAAAAGTTTGTTGCCAACCATCACAAGGTAAATCAATCAAAGAAATATCATCTTCTTGTGGCATGCCCTGACAAAATTCATCAACACTTTTTAAGACATATTGACTAACATTTTTGTTTATTACCCCTTGTTGAGCGGCGTGTTCAAATCGGTCAAATTCATACATTTCACCCGCTTCATTACGTGCTTCAACAATGCCATCACTGATTAAGATAATACGGTCAGTAGGCTTAACTCCGATTACTTTTAATCCAATATCAGGAATGAGGTTCGGCATCACCCCCATAGGAGGATGACACGATTCAACACGATGTTTAATGTCACCACTTTCATCAAAAATGTAGGTATCAGGCAAACCTGCGTTAAAGATATATACCGATTGGTCATGATTTGAAACAGTAACAAAACCAGCCGCTAAAAATAAATCAGCGGGCAACAGGTTATAAAGTTGTTGATTAATTTGGGTAATAATTTCGGTTAGAGAAAAACCTTTTTTGGTCATTGCCCTAAATGTTTCGGCTAGAGGAATAGCACCAATGGATGACCGTAAACCATGCCCAGTAAAATCCCCCAACAATACATTAACATCGCCATTGGGGCTTAATGCCGTCAATTGAATATCACCACTGAATAACGTTGCGGCTTTTTTAACAATACCTATTCTATCTAAAGCAAAATTTCTCGACTCGATAACGCCCGACATTAATTGCTCAGCAAGTTCAGCATCCTTTTGCTGCTCTTGTTGTAGTTCTTTAATTTGAGCGTATAAGTCACTTATCCGTTGGATAGATTTAATCTTAGCTTTAAAAACTTCCGGTGAGAAAGGTCTTACTAAGATGCCATCACCACCTGCTTCAATACTCTCAATAAACGCTTGATCGGTATCCATGCTAGTAATAAAAATGAGCGGGCATAAACTATTTTTATTCGACAAACTTTTAATTTTTCTTGCCGCTTCATAGCCGTTCATTATCGGCATATTGATGTCCATCAATACCAAATCAGGTTGGTATTTAATGTACATCGCCACGCCTCTAGCACCATCATTAGCGGTAAAAACGCGATACCCTTCTTCTTTAAGTAAAACACTCAATACTTTACATTGCATTGCTGAATCATCAACAACCAGCGCTAATTTTATTTGAGACTTACTCACTAGATCTTTCATTGCTAATTTTCTATGGTCATTAATCGATGAAATTGCGCTATCTCTAATATTTTATTTACCGCTTGATTAGGATTAGTTATTTTTAATGTCCCTGATAGTTTTTCAACATGATCCTTGAGCAATAAAATCATCCCTAACGCCGAACTGTCCATATACGATGTTTGCGCGAGGTTCAAAGTAAATTGCGTACCATTCACCGTACAATCTGCGTATGAATCCCTAAAGTGTTGATGGATTGAAAAATCAAATCGTTCTTCAATTGCAATTGATACTTCTTTTTTATCGTCAGATACAAATCTTTTTAATGTCATTATTATTCCCCTTAAAATAAATCTATCTCGCCTTCATCCATTGATGATTGTGATACACTGCGTTTATCGTCCACAGCTTGTGTATTTTCCATTATCTGTGCACAATTTTGTTGAATATTTTGTAATTGCATCGCTAGTTCGTCATGATTAGCAATATCAAAATCTGATATTTCATTCGCCAACTGGTTTAAGTTACTAAAATTTAAATTTAATGAATCGAGTGATTGATAAGTTAAGTCTTCAAATTGCAAGGAACGAACAGCAATACCCACCGTTTCGGTTATTTTCGGCGTTATTTTTGCTAAGTCTGCGACAACTTTATTGCTGTGTTCATTCATGGTTTGTACATGACCCATCATGCCACTCACTCTCTCTTTCGCTTCTAAGGTTGAAGTCATATCCGCCGATGCCATAACCTCTACAGAATCTCTTAACTTTCTAATAATTTCCTGAGCTCCAGCGATTTCACGACGAATATCATTATTAAGCTCTGTCGAATTCACTGACAATGCTCTAACTTCATTGGCCACTACTGCAAAGCCTCGACCAGCATCACCGGCACGTGCCGCCTCAATAGCGGCATTAAGCGCTAATAAATTGGTTTGGCTTGCTAAGCTTTCAACTTGCGTGATCAGGTTAAAAATACCATCAAATTGTTTTACCATTTCATCGGTATAAGACATGGTTTCTAAACTTTGTTTACTGGTATTAATGATAACTTCAACAAAATCTTCTAAGGTCTTTCCTGAGTCTTGAACAAATGACTCTAAGGTGGTTTCATCACTATCGCCGAGACTTTGACTGGTATTAATCACCGTATTGATCATCCCTTGCTGTTCAACACTCAAGCTTTGTAAATACTTAAAGCTATCAGATATACCGGATACCGCATCTTGAACAATCACTTTAGTACGTTCAATTTCAGTTTCAATCACCGATGTTTGTTGTGTTATCGCACTTTCAACTTGGCTGAATGTTTGTTTTATTTCATGGTCGTTATTAACTTCATTTTTAGCACTAAGTTGAGATTCTTTTTCTAAAGTATTATTGGTTTGATAAAATAGAACACCTAAACAAAACAAGCTTATTAAACTAGCTAACCAAGATATGGTTTGGCTATCAAATACGGAGAAATTAACTAATAACATTACCGTGCTGGCTAATGCGATTAATATTAATATCTTCTGATTGTTAAACATCAAGAACCTCTTTCATTTTTCCTCGTTTAAGCGCTGCATACGCTAATAGTTTTTTTGCTATCTTATTAAGACCTGATACCTCAGTATGTGCATTAAGTTCGTGTGCACTGCCTGGCATGCCCCAAATCAAACTGCTATTTTTATCTTGAATAATGGTACGAGCGCCTTCTTCTTTTAGCGCCAACATGCCCTTGGCACCATCTTGTCCCATGCCTGTTAGTAATATCGCTTGCACATTATCAGCAAAAGGAAGCAGTGAATCAAAAAGCACATCAACGGCAGGTTTGTGACGATTGACCGGCTCTGAATCGACTAAAATACAAAACAAAGTCCCGCCTTTAGCAACCACAGTCAAGTGCTGATCACCGGGGGCAATATAAGCATTACCTTCTTTAATTTTTTGGCCATGCTGCGCTTCTTGAACCGTAATTGCACAATGCTCATCCATGCGTTCGGCAAATCTTGCACTAAAGGTTTTGGGAATATGTTGAGTAATAACAATTGCAGGGCTGTTACTGGGCAGAGTATACAATACATGTTTGATTGCCTCTGTTCCTCCCGTAGATGCGCCAATTGCAACAAGATGATTTGCACGTTTAGTGCCGGTAAAAGCTAATCTTTTTTGACTTACCTCGCTCATCACCGTTTTTGCTAATGAGTAATTTTTTTGGTCGACACCAACCGCTGATTTAACTTTTGATAAAAGTTCTTCTTTAAAACTCTCTTTTGTTTTTAATAACGATTCAAAACTGGGCTTGGCGATAAAATCAACTGCGCCTAGTTCTAACGCTTGTAGCGTGATATCGGCCCCTTTGGTGGTTAATGTTGACAACATAACCACTGGCATAGGCCTTAAACGCATTAAATTATCAAGAAACGTTATGCCATCCATTTTTGGCATTTCAACATCTAAAGTTAGCACATCAGGCTGAAGCTTTTTGATTTGTTCACGAGCTTCAAACGGGTCTTTAGCTTCACCAACCACTTCAATTTGACTGTCAGCACTGAGTACTTCATTCACGATATTCCTGATCACCGCGGAATCATCAATAATTAAGACTTTAATTTTATCCATTTACGTCTCACTCAAAACTTAATATTCACTAAAATTAAAAAAGTTCAATATCGCCATCAACTGTCTCTGTGTCAATACGGCTACGATAATCAGTTTCACGTTTAACAATCGTATCATTGGTCAAGGTATCTAATCGTTTGACAAATGCTCGACCTGTAGTAGGTTCAAACATTATTTTTCTTGGGTATGTCAAACCAATATCAGAGCCTTCAAGTTGGATATTCTCTTCATCTAAATAATTCAAGGCAAAATCGATATTCCTTTGGCCAACATCAGATACTTGTTTTAACACTTTACCACCGCCAAATACTTTGGCGCGTAAATTCACTCTTCTGCCACCATTTTTTAGAATTAAATTGATTAAATGCTCCATGGCAAAATTACCATAACGAGTGGCGTCTGAAGCCATACCACGTTTGCCCCAATTAACTTGGTGAGCTTCTTTTTCGGTTAATGGCAACATAAAGTGATTCATGCCACCAATACCAACATGCTCATCCCAAATACAAGCGGAAATACAAGAACCTAACGTTGTTGCTATGCCAACATTATCTCTTGTCATATAAAATTGGCCGGGTAAAATTTTTGCTACTACAGAGTTTCTTTGCTTATCCCAGTAATGATTAATATGGGAAAATTCAGGCAAGCATTGCTCAACGCATTCTTTTACATGAGTGTTATTTGTTCTATGCATTTTTATTCATTAAATTTAACCTACATCCTTATTTAATATTGGTTTCCTAAAAATAGTCCGTCCAATATTTTCAAAATACTTTTGAAATCCTCCTAAATTTTCACTATGCCCTAAGATCAATAAACCACCTGGCACCAGCATTTCGTAATAACGTTCAAATAACTCTTGTTGAGTCTCCTTATCAAAATAAATAATGACATTACGGCAAAAAATAATGTCGAACTGGCCCTTCATTGGCCAATCATGCAATAAATTTAATTGTTTGAAAGTTAATAACTTTTGCAGTTTATCATCCACTTTAACTTTATTCGCGTTATTGCCGACACCTTTGGTAAAATAATGTTTTTTATACTTTGCTGGAATATCTTCAATGCGACTTTCGTCATAAACACCCGCCTTACCTTTCGCTAATACGGCGCTATCAATATCAGTGGCTAAAATTTTAATATCCCAATTACTCAAATAACTTTTAAGTGCTTCATAAACCGTGGTGGCGATGCTGTACGGCTCTTCACCGGTAGAACTGGCTGATGACCAAATACGGATCTTTTTATCAACTCTATTTTTGACGATTAGATCCGGTAACTCAGTTTTTAGTAGAAAGTCAAAATGATGATTTTCGCGAAAAAAACTGGTTAAATTTGTCGTGATTGCATTTATAAAATAACTTTCTTCTTGCTCAGGGTTATCTTTTAGTAACTGATAATACTCGCTAAAAGTGGACAACTTTCGTTCCCTAACAATTCGCGTGAGCCGGCGATAAACCATTTCACGCTTACTATTATTTAAAACGATACCTGATATTTGATAAACAAACTGACAAATAAACTTAAACTCTTTGTCAGTTAATTTATATGAGCGGTCCCTTGCTTGATTCATCAGTTATTTTAAAACTCTTCCCATTCTTGGTCAGATGCCGTTTTACCTCGGCTACTACGTTTTTTTGACGTTGGTTTAGCTTTTGGCTTACTTGCACGGCGACTCGATTTTTTAGTCGCCGCAGGAGCAGCTTCTTCTTCACCATTATCAAAGAAAGCAACTTGGTCTAATAATGCCTGAGATTGCTCTTCCATAGACTTACTCGATGCCGCGGCTTCTTCAACCAAGGCAGCATTTTGTTGAGTCATTTCGTCCATTTGGCTAACCGCGGCACTCACTTCACCTATGCCTGCCGATTGCTCTTTACCGGCATTATCAATGTCGCCGATCATTTTACTAACTTCTTCAATGGCAGTAACTAACTCGGTAAAAGTTTGACCGGTTTCATCGACTAACTTAGTCCCTTGGCCAACCGCCTCAACACTGTCGTTAATCAAGCCTTTAATCTCTTTTGCTGCGCCTGCTGAACGTTGTGCTAAGTTACGAACTTCAGCAGCTACAACCGCAAAACCTCGACCTTGTTCACCTGCCCTTGCCGCTTCAACCGCAGCATTTAGCGCGAGTAAGTTAGTTTGGAAGGCAATTTCATCAATAACACTGATGATGTCGGCAATTTTCTTACTGGACTTATTAATATCACTCATCGCAGTAATGGCGTTTTTAACCACCGCGCCACCATTGCTGGCTTTTTCCATAACCGAGCTTGAAAGTTTACTGGCTTCAGTGGAATTTTCCGCATTTTGCTGTACCGTGCTAGTCAATTCTTCCATCGCCGAGGCGGTTTCTTCTAAGCTAGAGGCTTGTGCCTCAGTTCTGTGACTTAATTCATTGTTACCTTCGGCAATTTCACGTGAAGAATCAAAAACGTTGGTTGACGCGGTACGTATTTCATCGACCATATTGCCTAAGTTTTCAATTGAGCCGTTCATCGCTTCAGCCAACGCTAAAAACTCACCAGCGTATTCACCATCCATAGTTTCCGTTAAGTCACCATCGGAAAGTGCTTGAGCGACATTAATTGCTTCGTTTATTGGCGCTACAACCGCATTCATTAATGCATTAATGTTATCGCCTAGGCCTTGTAAGAAGCCACTGAACTCTGTGGAATCAATACGGCTGTCTAATTGCCCGGCGATGGCATCACTGATCAGTTTCTCAACTTGACCTTGGGCGTCTTTCTCTTCGGTTAAATCAACCCACTGTATGCCTGTGCCAACATGATTACCTTGATCGTCTTTCAGGGCGATAGCAATTAACTGGAAGGTTAAACCGGCGACCGTAATCTCGGTGGTATAAGGTAAATTATCTGGATTGCCTAACAAGTTTTGTTGATGAGCAGGGTTTTTATGGAATGAATCAAAGTTACTGCCAACGACATTATCAACATTAAAGGCTGGTAAAACACTTCTTAATTGTCCTTCTCGTTTACGTAACATGGTGATTACCGCAGGGTTAGCATAAACGATATTACCCTTAGTATCTGCCATCATCACATTGGTTGTCATGCCTTCTACAGCAGAGGTTAATCGACCCACCTCAACCGCTTTAACACGAACGTCAGTGACATCTGACCATTCTAAGGAATTACCGATGTATTCGCCGGCAGCATCTAAAATCGCGGTAACATTTAATGAAAAGGTTAAATGCGCGACATTGATATCGGTAGTCCAAGGTAAGTTATTGACATCATCAAGCAACTTACGTTGATGCGCGGGGTTCTTATGGAAGCCATCAATACAAGCACCAATAATTGATTTTTCATCCGCTCTAAAACCCGGATATACTTGCGCAAACGTCGCTTCATGCTCTTTTAATAACGCCATGGTAGATGCATTGGCATAAGTGATATTAAAATCACGGTCAATCATCATGTTAGGGGTATTAGATTGGTCAATCGCCCCTTGTAACTGTACCGCTTTGTTTTCTTGAGCACGTAGGCTGGTTACATCTTGCCATTCTAACGAGTTACCGACATATTCACCGGCAGCATCTAATATCGCGGTAACATTGAGTGAGAATTTCAAATCTTCAATGCTAATATCGGTTTGATAAGGCAAGTTATTAACATCGTCTAATAACTGACGTTGATGGGCCGGATTTTTATGGAAGCTATCGATACAAGTACCCATTACCGAAGCAGCATCCGCTTTAAAGCCCGGGAAGGCGCGCGCAAATGTCGCCTCATGTTGTTTTAATAATGCTAAGGTCGCTTGATTGGCATAAGTAATGATAAAGTCTCTATCAACCTGAATGTTTGCCGTGCCTGATTGGTCAATCGCCCCTTGTAACTGTACCGCTTTGTTTTCTTGGGCACGTAGGCTGGTTACATCTGACCATTCTAAGGAATTACCTATGTAGTTGCCGACGGCATCTGAAATCGCAGTAACATTTAATGAAAAGGTTAAATGCGCAACATTGATATCGGTTTTCCATGGCAAGTTATTGACATCATCTAGCAGCTTACGTTGATGCGCTGGGTTTTTATGGAAGCCATCAATACAAGCACCAATAATCGCGCTTTCATCCGCACTAAAGCCTGGGAAGACTTGCGCAAACGTCGCTTCATGCTCTTTTAATAACGCTAAGGTCGCTTCATTGGCATAGGTGATATTGAAATCACGGTCAATCATCATGTTAGGAGTATTAGATTGGTCAATTGCCCCTTGTAACTGTACCGCTTTGTTTTCTTGAGCACGTAGGCTGGTTACATCTTGCCACTCTAGCGAGTTACCGACATATTCACCGGCAGCATCTAAAATCGCCGTCACATTGAGTGAGAATTTCAAATCCTCAATGCTGATATCGGTTTGA
>MAAC01006637.1_pt1 | contig 19647 bp, 18 predicted proteins | sample 1115981 | NCBI WGS metagenome assembly MAAC01 (sample SAMN04961126, study PRJNA320927) | seawater metagenome | isolation source: sample BD02T64 sea water enriched with oil for 64 days | place: USA:Gulf of Mexico | collected 2013-07-27
ATCTCTAGATAGTTCTAAGGAATAGGGCGCCAAATCTTTAGTTACCAATCGATGACTGGTATTATATTGAAGAATTAATGTCCCGCCATTTTCTACATAGTTATTTAATTCCTTTTGTTTAAAAGCCAACTCAGGAACCGTGTTATAGGCTCTTATCCCAACAACGATAGCATCGAATTGCTGTAGTTTTCCTGAATTTATTTCTGAAGGGTCTATCGTAGTTACTTGATATCCTATTTGTTCTAAACTTTCTGGAATTGCATCGCCAGCACCTTTTATATATCCAATATGCTCTCCTTTTTTCTGAAGACTAATATGAACTATTTTCGCTTCGGAAGGCATTAATACACTTTGGTAGGGTAGGTGGTCGTAATCTATTTCGATAAGCTCTTTATTGTACGAATCATTTCCAATTTTCACTATAGATTTCAATTGGCCTTCACTTTGATTTGAAGGTGGTTGAACCGTGAATACAACAGTAACATCTTCGCCCTTTTTAGTTAAACTAAATGATTGACTATTTGGAGTAACCGTCCATCCATTAGGATGTTGTAAGGAAACCGAACCTGTTACATTATCTTTTCCTGCTCTTACAATTACTGGTATTTGTTTTGCAGCATTAGTTGAAAAAACGATTACTTTTTCAGGGATACTAGAAGTAACTTCGGGTAATACATCGAAGGGTTGATAAACCTCTCCATTAACAGGGTCGTTAAATTTATAAATAAGGTTTTTCGTTATATTTATAGGTACACCTTTAATCGTAAGGTTAAAAGTAATTGGAAAATTCATGGTTCTTTCTGGTAATCCAATTAAATCGGGATTGGATACTTTATACATTCCTATGGTTCCTTTTTCATTTAACCAATACGGAGTACTAAACTCGATTACTGAGAAAGTTCCTTCAACACTCTCTATTGAATATTTTTCATCCTTTTTAAGAGGTGTAGCAACCAAAGTATTAGGAAAGGAAACAATAGGGGAACTAACAGATCCCAATATTATATTTGCATTAGATCGGTTAATTGCTTCAATGTTAATAATAACATTTCCATTTGGTGAAACACTTTGTTCATTTGTAACGGCTTCTAAATATAAACCAGAAGAAGCAGCTATAATATTTTTTATTTCCTCAAGTTTTATGGTCTTCCAATGCCCTTCGGGTAGCTTTTGCAATAATTCAAAAGCTTTTAAAAGCTCGGGTATCATAGCTGAAGGATTCATAAAATTAAAGTTTTCTTCCAAAGGAATTAGAATATTTTCGATAGCTTCTCCACCTTCAATTCTAGTCCAAGTAGTATTAATTCCTTCAAATAAATCGATTTTACCTTTAGGGAAATCTCCTTTTAAAAACTCTAAGTATTCTATTTGACTTCCTCTAGTGCCCGTGTTTCCGAATCCTTGCGATTTATGCATACTTCTACTTAAAGCTGCAATCTCACCATTGGAGAGTCCTAGGTCTGGATAATAGGTTCCTGTTTCAATTTCTAATAAATTGGTTTTATCTGCTTTTTCAAAATTCTCTCTAGATCCATAAAACCACCATGAAGTATTAAAAAACAATCTTTTTGGTTGCCAAGCTCCAAATTTAGTTGCGGTTTCGGGATATTGATTTGTATCTCCTACCAAATCGTAAGCATCCATACTCAACATCGCAGAGGATGTGTGATGCCCATGAGTACTTCCTGGATTTTTATAATCAAACCTATTGATAATAATATCGGGTTTAAATTTTCGAATATTTAAAACCACATCTCCTAAAACTTCTTTTTTATTCCAAATTTCCAAAGTTTCGTCTGGATGCTTTGAATATCCAAAATCATTAGCTCGTGTGAATAACTGTTGCCCACAATCTGTTCTTCTTGCTGCCAATAATTCTTGAGTTCGAATAACCCCTAATAATTCTCTAATTTCTGGGCCGATTAGATTTTGTCCACCATCCCCTCGAGTAATAGATAAATAAGCTGTTCTTGCATGTACGTGGTTGGCTAAATAAGAAATTAATCGTTGGTTTTCATCATCTGGATGCGCAGCGATATACATAGCCGATCCTAAAAAATTTAGTTTTTGTAGGTCATGATAAATTTCGGAAGCTGTGGGTTTTTCTGGTTGTTGAGCAAAGAGTGAATTGATGCATAATATAAATAGGAGTAACGTAGTAAAAATTTTTCTCATAGATGGTAAGTATTGGAACCTTCCAAATATACTTAAATTGAAAAAGAGCAAAAGTAAATTAGCTAATCTTTAACAATAAATAAAAGTTCTCAACTTACAGTCCCAAAGAATCTCGAAGCTTTATATCCTTATTACTATTTTGTGTCCAATAATTAGTTCGTAATCTTTTAATTTTTATAGCTGTAGTTTTAAGACCAAGAGTGTCATTGGGATTTGTAAATGAAGATTCCTCCCATTTTTCAATTTCAAAAGGAAAAGAACTATTAAAGTAAATTACTAATTGTCTTGGAAGGTCAGGATAATTAACAGTATAAATATGCTCTTTACCCTTTTTAGTTATACTTGCATTTGCTTTGTAGGGTTGGATTTTTTTATGATCTAATCTTATATATTCAAAAGAAGGAATCATCATAAAATCACCAGTGGGTAATTCTTCTGGATTGATCCGTATTAAATTCCAAAGTTCATTTTCTAATAATACTTTATCAATGTTCAAGTTTTGATCAGCTTCCCCTTCAAAATAGGAATGTGAAATGATTTCAAATTTATCTGTATTATTTAATTGCATATACAATTGCCCGCACCATTCTTGAGAAGAAGTAGTTATTTTAATGGGATGTTCTTTTGTAGCTAAAGGACTAAAAGTACTATTCATTATAGAATAAGGATAGATTCCTGTGACGAATTTTTTAGTATTGTTTAGTTTTAATACTGGAATATTATTTTCAGAATACTTATTCGCTTTTACCTGTTCTTTGGGAAGGAAATCTTCGGTTACAAAAATAGTTACCGCTGTTCCTTCTCGTAGCTCTCCATATCGCAACTGTGAAAGTTGATAAGAAGTGATTTCAGCTTTTCCTGAAAACCAATACCCTTTAAATTCCGGACTTAAATTCCTATATATAATATCATTATTTATAGACTTGTCAATTACTGTTGTTTCTGAAGTAGATTCTTTTACGGACTCTTTACAAGAAATTAATAGTGCTAATACTACATTAAATATGAAAAGTATTTTAAGTGTATTTTTTGTCCTTTGCATCTTAGTTAGTCGAGTTTTAAAATTAAATTACAGATAAGCCTAATTTACCATAAAACTAATGATTTGCTATCTCCAATAACGTTTTATAAACCAAATGCGTAGGTAAGCCCATTACATTAAAATAGGAACCTTCAATTTTGCGAACACCTATATAACCAATCCATTCTTGAATCCCATAACTACCCGCTTTATCAAAAGGCTTATAATTTTTTAAGTAGTAGTTAATTTCATCGGCTGTTAATGGATTGAACCAAACCTTAGTAGTATCGTGAATGGTTTTCTGAAAGTTTTTCCCAGTAAAGGAAACTGATGTAAATACTTCATGCATTCCGTCACTAAAAGATTGTAACATAGCAAAAGCATCTTCAAAATCTTTCGGTTTTTCAATCGCTTTTTCGTTTTGCCAAACGATAGTATCACTTGTAATAACGATATCCTTATCGGTAAGATTCTTAAAAGCAGAACCTTTAATTTTGAAAGATAATCGGTAATTTCTGTACCTTTTAAATTGTTTGGATAGATTTCTTCAATTTCCTTAACATCAATGGTGAAGGCGATTCCCATTTCTTTAAAAAAATGATGCCTTCTAGGCGATCCTGAAGCAAGGATAATATTATAATTTTTTAATTTTTCTGATAACATAATTATAAGATAACAAAGGGATAAAGTAGGATGGAACACATTCCTAACAGCATAATAATTTTTAGTAATTTTGATAAAAACTGATACTCATTTTTATCTTTTGCATCCCAAATTTTAGTACAAAAGTAGAGGAGGGGTGCTATTATAAACAGTAAAAAATACAGGATGGCAACAGTATAATTATAAAGGTGTACATAAATATAGAATATCGTAGCAAATAAGGTTACTATTCCTAAGCCAAATGCAATATAGGATGCTCTTTTTCTTCCAATGGCAATTGGTAGCGTGTTCATCCCTCCGTTTATATCCCCATTAATATCCTCTATATCTTTTACAACTTCTCGTATAAGATTTATCATAAATGCAAATAAAGCGTAATCGAGGATCATACGAAAAGCTGAAGATTGATAATCTTGATTTAAGAAATTAATGGCAGGCATTAAATCGAATAATCCAACGATAATAAGGCTTAATGCGACTAAGAATGATATTACAATATTTCCTATAAAAGGAATAGACTTTAAATAGGTAGCATATAAATATAGCAATGCAGAGATTAGAATAAATAGTGCAGAAAATACTGGTTTCTCTATAAGGTTAGCTAAATAAAATCCAATACCAACACCAATAGTATTTAAAATTATAAACAGATTATACCCCGCTTTTTCTGAAATCTTTTTACCAATTAATACTTGTGCTGGTTTGTTTATTTTATCTATAGAAACATCATTAATATCGTTGATTATATTCCCTGCAGCTGCAAGACAAATAGTGGTAATAACTAATAAAGCAAATTCAAAATTGGATAAAGTAATATCTGCCCCCATAGGCAAAATTAGTCCAAATCGTATAAAAACTTGTATCAAAGCAATTAGGATAAGGTTTTGGTATCGTATTAAAATTAAGTAGGACAATGGTTAAGCTAAATTAAGTGTTTAACATTATGGTAATTTTTGATGTAAGAGTAATCAGTCTTGACTCTTTGGTCTTTTTTCTCCCTTTTTTTTAGTCATATTTAGCACTCACATTATCTTCAACTAACCATTTTTTCTGAACTTTTAAAACTTGCTCAATCACATCTCTAACACAACCTTTCCCTCCTTTTTTATGAGACACATATTTAGAAACTCCTTTAATTTCAGGAACGGCATCTTGGGGACAACATGTCAATCCAACTTCTTGCATCACGTATAAATCTGGAATATCATCGCCCATATACAAAACGTTTTCTCGATCGATGTTGTTTTCTTGTAAATAGCGGTTCATAGTTTCTGTTTTATGATGAGCCCCTAAATGGATATCTGTAATTCCAAGTCCTTTAAGACGTTTTCGAACTCCTTCGTCAGTTCCGCCAGAAATAATACATACATGAAATCCTTTGTCCACTGCGGTTTTAAGAGCAAATCCATCTTTGGTATGCATCGTTCGGTGCATACTCCCATCTGAAGTAATAATAATGGTGCCATCGGTTAAAACCCCATCCACATCAAAAATAAAAGTAGTTATTTGGTTTAAGTATTCTTTATAATTTCTTTCCATGGTCATGCCCGCGAAGGCGGGTATCTTTTAAATGTTATTTATAATGTTTATTCTGTATTTTCTTTGTCATTATTTCATATATCTCCTTATGTGGACTATCCTTCAACAAATGTAAATGATTTTCAATTGTTTTAAGATCGTTTCTTTTGGCTGGTCCAGTTTGAGAATTTGTAGGATTTAGGTTTTCAATTTTATTAGCAGTTTCTTTAATAAGAGGCTTTAATAAATCGAAGGACAACGAATTTTCTATAAGCAAATCACTTCCCACTTGATACAAATAATTGACAAAATTATTTACAAAAACTGCTGATAGATGTAATCGTTCCCGTTCTTTTGAATTTATCTTTTTTACATTTTCTGAAATAAATGACCCCAATTGTTTAAGTAGTAATGTGTCTTCAAAATTATTGGTTTCAATGCAAATTGGAATATTTTTAAAATCCACTTTTGCATTTTTTGAAAAGGATTGCAAAGGGTAAAATACACCTTTCCTGTTTTTATCTGAAAGATCATCCAAAGAAACACTTCCGGAAGTGTGAACGACCAACTTATTAGTAAAAGGTAGTTTTTCAGAAACTTCCTTTATAACATCATCTGGAACAGCAATAATATAAACATCCGCTTCTTTAACTTGAGATAGGATTGTAGTAAGGTTAGTCTGAAATTCTTTAGGTATATTAATTATAGAACGATTATAAACCTGAATGACATCTATTTCAGAAGATTTTGAGAACGCATGATAAAGGTGTTGCCCTACATTTCCAAAACCTATAATAATCACTTTAATCATAGGGCGAAGATAAGTAATTTGTTATTCCGACAGAGGAACGATTAGGAATCTATTTTACAGTTGTGAGATTCTTCACCTTCGGTTCTGAATGACAGAGGAGAATTAATATCTTTGTATTTTATTTTAAAGGATGCAAAAAAAAGATATTAAAACAAGAGAAGATATTGAAAGCTTAGTAAACAACTTCTATTCAAAAGTTAGAGAAAATGCGTTATTAGGGCCAATTTTCAATACAGTGATAAAGGATTGGGAAACTCATTTGGACCTCTTAACAGATTTCTGGGAAACGAATTTGTTTTTTATTAAAAAGTATACAGGAAACCCTTTGGAGAAACACGTTGAAGTGGATAAACGTTATAAGCATACCATTAATGAGTTGCATTTTGGTACTTGGATTAATATATGGCATCAAACCATAGATGAAATGTTTGAAGGAGATATCGCCCAATTGGCTAAAAATAGAGCTAGAAATATGAGCACTTTTATGAATATGGAGATTTTTAAAAACAAGCCAAAATTCTAGTTTCAAACATTAACATTTATCATATAATTACTGAACGGAATTACTTAAATTTGCAGCAAATTTACATTACATGATAAAGAAAATCTTTTTGGTTCTTTTTTCTACACGCTTAACTTCCATTTTATTTATTGTTTTTGCAGCAGCGATGGCAACAGGAACATTTATGGATGCCTCAGCAGACACTTCTCCAACTCCCTATACCCGAGAATTAATTTATAATACTTGGTGGTTCGAAGCGATTATGGGATTGTTTGTTATCAATTTTATTGGTAATATGTCTAAGTATCGTTTGTTTAGAAAAGAAAAGTGGGCAACACTAATGATACATCTTTCTTTTATATTTATCATCCTAGGTGCTTTTGTCACACGCTATATTAGTTTTGAAGGTATCATGCACATACGAGAAGGTGCCACTGAAAATACAATGCTTTCTTCTGAAACCTACATTAACACCTTTATCGATGGTGATTATGAAGTTAATGGAATTCCACAACGTAGAACAGTAAAGCCAATTCATCTTCGTTTATCTGAGCGGTTGAATAATGATTTCGAAATTAATACCGACTATAACGGTCAAGAAGTAACCATTAAATTTAAAAACTTTATCAGTAATGCAAAGCAAGGTGTTGTAGAGTCTAATGATGGCAAAGATTTTTTAAAGATAGTAGAGGCTGGAGATGGTCAACGACATGATCATTGGATTGGAGCAGGGGACATTCTAAATATACATAATGTATTATTTGCATTCAATAATCCAACTGAAGGCGCAATAAATTTAAGTTATAAAGATGGAAATTATAGTATTAAATCTCCTTTTGAAGGAGAGTATATGCGGATGGCAGATCAATTTAAGGGTACTTTAGTTCGAGATAGTGTACAAGATTTTCAACTTCGTTCTTTATATCAAATAGCAGATATGGCTTTTGTTATTCCTGAAGCTGTAATGACTGGTACCAATGGAATTATTAAAGCTCCAGCAACCGAACCAACCAATCAAGATGCTTTAATAGTAGAAGTGACCTCAGGCGGAGAAACAAAAACTGCAGAAATACTGGGAGGACAAGGTGTTGTTGCAAGTCCTATTGCAACTGAAGTAGGTGGAGTAAAGGTTTATTTAAGCTATGGATCTAAAGAATATCAACTACCATTTAGTATTACGCTAAACGATTTTATCGCAGATAAATATCCAGGAACTGAAAAGAATTATTCAGCATTTAAAAGCAAGGTGACTGTGAACAAAAGTGAAACAGAATTTTACGATTATGAGATTTTTATGAATAATATTTTAGATGAACAAGGGTATCGTTTTTTCCAATCTTCTTTTGATGGTGATGAAAAAGGAACGGTTTTATCTGTAAACCATGATTTTTGGGGAACTTGGATCACATATATTGGTTATGCCTTACTTTACTTAGCATTATTAGCTATATTATTTGATAAAAACACAAGATTTGCAGATTTAAAGAAAATGCTTAAAAAAGTAAAAAAGAAAAAAGCAAAACTATCCATGATATTGGTATTGTTATTTTCTTTAACAGGATTAGCGCAACAAAATGATTCTCATCAAAAAGAAATTTCAAATGAAAAGCTAGACTCTATTATCCTTGCAAATGCAACAAGTAAAGAACACGCTGCTAAATTTGCACATTTAGTTCTACAGGATAATGGTCGTATGAAACCTGTAAATACATTTGCAAGTGAATTACTACGTAAAATAAGTAGAAAGAATACCTATAAAAGTTTAGATGCAAACCAAGTATTTGTTTCTATGATTGAATTTCCCCGTCTATGGATGGAAGTTCCGATTTTGAACTTGAAAAGAGGAAATGATAGTATAAGAGAGATCATTGGAGTAGCAAAAGATGCAAAACACTTTTCTTTGATGGATTTGATCGATGAAGAAGGATATAATAAATTAGGACCCTATATTCAAGAAGCATCTAAGACTACAAACAAAAATCAATTTCAAAAAGATTTTATTAAGGCTTATGAAAACTTTTATTTGCTAAATCAAACTTTGAGTGGAGGTATATTTAAGATATTCCCTGTGCCAGAAGACCCTAATAATAGTTGGGTTTCTTATCCAGAGTTAGCGGAAGTTAATTATAAAGAAGCAGATTCAGCTTTTACAAGAAATATTCTTCCTTATTATTTTGAAACCTTACGAGAAGCTCGCAAAACTGGGGATTATGCATCAGCAGAAGAACTTTTAGATGGAATTACCAATTTTCAAAAGAAATTTGGAGCTAATGTAATGCCTTCAGAAAGTAGAGTAAAAACCGAAGTTTTATATAATAAAGTCGATATATTTAATCGCTTATATAAATATTTTGCTCTGTTTGGAATGGTAATGTTTGTGTTTATTATCATTCAAATTTTTAATGAGAATAAAATTATCAATTCATTAATTAAAGTATGTAAATACACAATTTGGATGTTTTTTATCATGCTTACTTTTGGTTTAATTGCACGTTGGTATGTTAGTGGGCATGCTCCTTGGAGTAATGCGTACGAATCTATTATTTATGTAGGTTGGGCAACTGTACTCTTTGGAATAACCCTTGGCAGAAAAAGTTATTTAACCATTGCCTCTACTGCATTTGTTGCTGCCATTATTTTATGGGTGGCTCACGAAAACTGGATAGACCCTTCTATTTCAAATTTACAACCTGTATTGGATAGCTATTGGTTAATGATTCATGTTGCAGTAATCGTGGCAAGTTATGGTCCTTTTACACTGGGAATGATATTGGGGTTAACATCTTTACTATTAATGGTTCTTACTACAAAGAAGAACTTTAAAAAGATGGAACTAAATATAAAGGAACTTACCATTATTACCGAAATGGCACTTACAGTCGGATTAGTCATGTTGACCATTGGAAACTTTTTAGGAGGACAATGGGCTAATGAAAGTTGGGGTCGTTATTGGGGTTGGGACCCTAAAGAAACTTGGGCATTGATAAGTATTATGATATATGCCTTTGTAATACATATGAGATTAGTACCTGGTTTACGAGGAAAATGGAGCTTTAATTTTGCAGCAGTAGTTGCTTATGCTTCAATTATGATGACCTATTTTGGAGTGAATTTTTATCTAACTGGATTGCACTCTTATGCAAGTGGAGATGTGCCTGTAACACCAAGTTTTGTATGGTATTTTACAGCTTTTGTAATACTACTAAGTACTTTAGCATTTATTAAACACAAAAAATATTTCATAAAAAAAGGATAAGCTTTTAAACTTATCCTTTTTAATATTCTAGGGAGTTAATTTAATTAGTTATAAATATAATCTGGTTGATTGTCAACCATTCTATGGTCTTCTTGAATTTGTTCACTAATCTCTAATTTTTGATATAATTCTTTAGTATGCTCACCAATTTCACTTTCAGTAAGTTTTAACTTTCTTGCAATTTTAATATTGGTTTTGCCCTCAGAAATGTATTGAAGTAATTTTATTTCAAGTCCATTTAAATCGTATTGCATAATAAGGTTTTCTAGATAGATATCTTCTATCATTTCTTCTACTTTAGCTCTATTCATAACATCTTGTCTTTTAAGAAATATTCTCATTTCTGTTTGTCTTAATACGCCTTCTTCTTTTACGGCTTGCATTCTGTACAAAATAGCATAAGAGAGAAGTAAAGCTTCAAATAATACTGCTGTTTTTAAATGAACTGCTTCCGTAAATAGAAAATCTATACCAAAGTTCTGAAGCACAAAAAAGTCAATAGAAAATAATAAGGGTATAAAGGACGCAATTACATAAAATTTCGCATAATTCTTTCTGCTGAAAAGCAACACTCCTGTTATAAAGTAAATACTAAGTAAACCAAATAATAGGGCATTTGCTAGATTTGCAATAAATGGGTCACCAATAATCCAAGCGATGCTAATTAATACAGTTGCTAAAATTAATAAAGGGAACGTAATATGATTTAACTTGGGATAATAATCTTTTAAAGAAAGATATTTTATAGCAAACAAGACACTTAAAACAATTCCAAACAACAAAAAAGTAGATTGCAAGATTTCTGTTTGAACAATATTTGTAATACCAATTAACGGAAATAATCCTTCAGCAAAAAATAAAGGTATTGTTAATGCTGCAAATGTTGCAGAAAAGTAGGCAAATAAAGTTTCGTCGAAAATAAAATAACAGACTAAATTTAGTAAGATTACTGTTAAAGCAAAGCCATAAAACAAGCCTTGATTAAATAAGTTTGAATTAAAATGTAACCCCGTTAAATTTGGGGAAGATGAAATTACATTGGAATTAAATAATTTGTAGGAAAAATCCTTATTTGTTAATTTTCCTTTAATTGAATTAAAAGAAGAGCTGTTAATTAAAACTTCATTTAAAACATTAGAAGGAGCTTTGTTAATTAACGGAATAGATAACAGGTTAATTGAACCATTTATAGGTTGGATTAACGGTGTAACTGATAGATTGTCAGCTTTTAATAAGTCAATTTCACTAGCTTTGTCTATAATGTTGGAGGGGAAACTCCATATAGAAAATGTAGTAAAAAGACATAAAAGCAGGGGCAATATTTGCTGTCTCATAATAAGTAAGTTTATTCATTTGGGTAGTCCAATATACAATAAAATTACAGATAAACTAATAAATATGCATTTCATCGATAAAATGTCACAAAAAAAAGGTTGCCTGTTAAGACAACCTTTATGATTTTCAGAAATAAAATTATTAATTCCCTACCATCTCTTCAGGTTTTACCCATTCATCGAATTCTTTTTCTGTTAAATAACCAAGACGAACAGCTTCTTCTTTTAAAGTACTTCCATTTTTATGTGCTGTATTTGCAATTTCTGCTGCTTTGTAATAACCAATTTTAGTATTTAATGCTGTCACTAACATTAATGAGTTGTTTAATTGAGTCTCAATCACACTTAAATTTGGTTCAATTCCAGTAACACAATGGACATCAAATGATACACAAGCATCTCCAATTAACTGAGCAGATGATAAAAAATTTGCAGCCATTACTGGTTTGAAAACATTTAGTTCATAATGCCCTTGCATTCCACCAACAGCTATTGCCATATCATTACCGATTACTTGTGCACAAACCATTGTTATGGCTTCACATTGGGTTGGATTTACTTTTCCAGGCATAATGGATGAACCAGGTTCATTAGCAGGAATTGTAATTTCACCAATTCCACTACGAGGACCACTGGCTAATAAACGAATGTCGTTAGCAATTTTATTCAAAGAAACAGCTAATTGTTTTAAAGCTCCGTGTGATTCGACTATTGCATCGTGGGCTGCTAATGCTTCAAATTTATTTTCAGCAGTTATAAAAGGTAAGCCTGTAAATTTGGCAATTTGCCCTGCTACATTAATAGAATAGCCTTTTGGAGTATTAATACCTGTTCCTACTGCGGTTCCTCCTAAAGCAAGTTCTGAAAGATGGGGTAATGTGTTTTCAACTGCCTTAATTCCATGTTTTAGTTGAGATACATATCCGCTAAACTCTTGGCCGAGAGTTAGGGGGGTAGCATCCATTAAATGGGTACGCCCAATTTTCACTACATTTTTAAATTCTTTGGCTTTGCTATCTAAGGAAGCATGTAATTGTTTCACCCCTGGCAAAGTTACTTCTACTATTTTTTTATAAGCTGCAATATGCATACCAGTTGGAAAGGTATCATTAGAAGACTGTGATTTGTTAACATCATCATTTGGAAGCAAGGTTTTTTCACCTTCACCTATAGGTTTTCCAGCTAATTGATGTGCACGATTCGCAATAACTTCATTTAAATTCATATTGCTTTGTGTACCACTTCCAGTTTGCCATATTACTAATGGGAATTGATCGTCATGCATTCCAGTTAGTATTTCATCACAAACAGCAGCAATTAAATCTCTTTTTTCTTCTGTCAAAACCCCTAATTCACAATTTGTGTATGCCGCAGATTTTTTTAAATAAGCAAACCCATATACTATTTCCAAAGGCATGGATGCAGGTTTTCCTATTTTAAAATTATTTCGAGAGCGTTCTGTTTGAGCACCCCAAAGTTTGTTGGCGGGTACTTTTACCTCGCCTAATGTATCTTTTTCAATTCTGTAATCCATAATAGTGTTTTTGTAGAGTTACAAAGGTACGTAAATCACTATTTTTCTTGACTTTAAAATTGTTTAATTCCTATTAATAAAATATTTTTTTATTGTTTTTTTTTTGAAAAAAGCATAGTATATTTGGAGTGTTAATAATAAAAGGAAGATTATGTTTGATTTCAGTCAATATTTAGGGTTTTTAGCTTTTATGACCATTATTACCATTGGTTTTTGGTTAATGATTTTTTTAATATCAATTCTTCCTTATTGGATAGGAGGGGCATTATTAGAAAGATGGAAATTAAACCGTGAGTCTAAAACAAATGAAGAAGTGTAAAAACTTCTTAGTTATATAAATAAAAAAAGGGATGTATTTTAAAATACATCCCTTTTTTTATAGTATAGCTTTAATATTATCTATAGGTCTTCCAATGGCAGCTTTAGTTCCATTTACAACAATGGGTCTTTGTATAAGCTTATAGTGCTTCACCATAGCTTTTATCACCTCTGCATCACTCAATTCTTTTCCCTTATAATGATCTTTCCATTCTTGTTCATTGGTTCGTACCAAATCAATGGGCCTTATTTTTAGTAAATTGATTACTTCTTTAAGAGATGATTCTGTAAAAAGATCTTTGGTGTAGTTTATTATTTTCACTTCTTTCCCTAAATCTTCAATCAATACATTACATTCTCTAGATTTGCTGCAACGCGGGTTGTGGTATATGGTAATCATATTTTTTGTGGTTATTAATTGTTTTAATAAATGGCCATTGAGCGGAGTCGAAATAATCCATCTTAGATTTATTGTTCTAATTTTTCAATTTCTAATTGAAAATCATATTGTAGATCCTCGTGAAGCAAAGCTACTTTTTTCTTTATTAAATCCATATTTCTGTGATAGAGATTTACTAGTGCTTTACTATTTTGAATAGAAGGAGAAAAATGATTTAGTTTTTCACAAAAGTAGATTAGAAGTTCTACTTCGGTTTCTTTATTTTGTGAATAACGAATAAATTTTTTAATAAGTCGCAATATTTTTCGGATGCTCTTTCTTATATAAAAATAACTATTTGTGTTTATTAACTCAAACTCTTTATCCATATCCGATTTAATACCTTCTATATAAGTTTCTTCATCAGAAATTTCAAATAATAAATAAGTTAATAGCTCCTTGTTTTCCTTTTTAAACCGGGATAAACGAAGGCATATTTCCAATAGTTCATTATGTGTTTTGTGGTTGAGTTCGGTTTTAACTTCTTTAAGAGAGGCAGCTTTCATAGCTTACGAAGATATCATGTTTAATTAGTATACTCTCGTTAACTCACCATATTCTAATATTTTATTGGTGGTTGTTTTAACTGAAAGTTTATTAATTTCTATTTTTTTGGATGGGAAATATCGTTGAACAGTACTTTGTATTAATTCTTCTTTCAATTTTGGAGAGTAGGTATTTATAATTAAGAACCCTTTTTCACTTAAGAGCTGACTTGCCAACTGAACCAATTCTGGAAACTTAGTTTCAATTTTCCAACGTTCCTTATTCGCTCCTAATCCAAATGCTGGGGGATCCATAATTATCCCTTCGTATTTCTTACCTCGTTTTACTTCTTTTGAAGCAAACTTTAAGGCATCCTCTAACACCCAATGAATATCTTTTTGATTGGAACTTTCCATATTGTTTTTTGCCCAAGTAATTACCTGCTTTACAGAATCACAGTGATAAACATCTGCTCCAATACTATTGGCAACTAGTGATGCTCCACCAGTATACGCAAAGAGATTTAAAAATTTACTATCTTTTTTGAGACAGGATTTGATAAAATTCCAGTTGGTTTGTTGTTCTGGAAAAATTCCAAGGTGTTTAAATTTAGTAAGCTGAAGATTGAATACACAATCTTTATAATTTATCTGCCAATTGGCTTTTTCTTGATTTTGAATTAATGGATGTGTTTTCTTTAACGATACCCATGTCCCTGTATTTGTAGTAGCTTCAATAAATTCATAATGTGCTTTTTGTTGCCATTCCTTTGAAGATAGAATAGGAGAGAAGTAAGCATTTCTTTCAGGTCTTACCGTAATTATTTTACCCCAACGCTCTAGTTTTTTGTTATTACCAGCATCAATTAACTCGTAATCTGCCCAATGTTGGCTATAGATTCTTTTCATTTAAAGATAGAAGTAAGTGTTGTAACGTGTTTTTTTCTATTGCAAATGTAAGTTAAATAAGAAGAAAAACTCTTCTTCTTATTTAACTCAAACCCCTTTTTATCTCAGTTTTCAAAAGATACTTATTTAAAAAAAAACCAGCAATTATCTTGTTAATTTTTTAATCTTATTATTAATTAGGAAAAAGAGATTTATCTAGACCTGGGACAATCCGTAATGCGTTTTTATAATATACTTTTTTAAGTACTTCATCGGGTAAATCTAATCCGTACATCGCCCAATAAGCATGGTATTTTTTATGATAAGGGAAGTATTCATCATTGCTTTCTAAGACTCTAAAATAGGTAGGGAATTCTTCTGGTTTCCAACTGTCTTTTCCAAATAAAATTCGATCTTGATATTTAATAAAGAAAGATTTAGCAAATCTGGGTTGTCTACCTAATTCTGCAATAATAGCTCCAATTTCTACATTCATATTGGGCATATCATCCAATAATTTTCCCAACTTTTTAAGGTCGTTTGCATACCAACCCATATGTGCATTTATAAAAGTAGTATTTGGATGTTTTTTAAACATACGATGTTGCTCATCTATTAAAACTTGCCATGGTGCTGGATTTGTAGCATCTCTCTTTCTTCTCGGGTGTGTTTTTAACTCTAACCAACGTTCGTTATCTTCATTATACGAATCCCAAAAAGGTTTTGGATCTGCAGTATGTATCAATACAGGAACCCCCATTTCTCTACAAAGCGCCCAAATTGGATCTAATCTGGGGTCGTCTATTTTAATTCGGTTACCCGAAATATCTTTATTTCGAAGCCCAAGACTTTTGTATATTTTAAGACCTCTAGCACCGTTATTAATATCTTCTCTAAGCTGTTGTACTGTGTTTTTTGTCCAATTGTCTTTTCCTACTCCATCAAAATCAACATTTGCAAAAACAACAAATCGGTTGGGATAATGGTCTTTAATGTTTTTTACAGATTTAATTAAATTAGTTCCAGAACGACCACTTAAATTAACCATAATCCCCATATTTAAAGTATCCATTGCTTCTATAACTGGACTTAAATCTTGATTGGCCATTCTGTATTGATGCCCATGAATATCGATAAAAGGGTATTTGGCTTTATTAAGATTTTCTCCTGGCACTACCAAAGTGGAAGTTGGATTATAATTTTCAAAAGAGATATTCTGAGCTTGAATCCCTTTTGAAAATGCTAATAATATAATTATACTACAATATAATGTTTTTTTCATTTTTAAATTTTAAAAAGTATAAATATAGAGAGGTTGCAACTATCTTGATATTAATTTTTGAAGAGTTTAACAGTTAAATGTTAACGCCTTTATTCTGAAATTAGGATTCCATTTTTCATTTCTGAATCATTTGGTTTTTCAAACCAATTTTACATAAATTAGAAATTTTCTTTAGTGACTACGAACTCAAATATTTCTCCTTTTTTTTATTTCTTTTTGGAGTGCATTAATTCGTATTAATTCATCTTTTGTTTCTATCATAACTCAATTGTTCAATGGTCTTTACGTCCATACTTTTTAATCCATTCATTAATAGTTGTAAATTGTGGATGGTCTCCAGGGGATTTTGGAGATTAATTATAAAATTTATTACATAATTAAATATATTTGCATTATGCTTCAAGAAAAAAGTAACCTAATCAATCCAGAAACCATCGTTTTGATTGTCTATGCAATTGTGGTAATATTTTTATTGCTTCTCTTTGTAATAGTATTCTTTATTTCTTTTCAGAAACGTAAAAACAAATTGTTGTTGGAACGTCTGGAATCCAAACAAAAGTTTGAAAAAGAATTGGCAAATACACAATTAGAAATACAAGAGCAAACCTTTAAAAATATTGCCTGGGAGTTACACGACAATGTAGGACAATTACTTTCTGTAGTGAGTATGCAACTTAATATCATATTAAATAAGGCACCCGATGCTATTAAGGAACAAATAGAGGACACCAAATCTGTAGTTTCAGAAACAGTACAAGAAATAAGGAATCTTTCAAAAACATTGAATAACGATGTAATTCAGAATAACGGATTAGTAAGATCTCTACAAATTGAAGTAGAACGTTTTAATAGGTTAAAATATTTAGAAGCTTCGATTAAGATAAAGGGAGAAGAAGTCTATATTAAAAGTGAACATGAGATTTTAATCTTTAGAATGTACCAAGAATGTTTATCCAATGTTATGAAGCATTCCAGAGCCAAAAAATTAAACATTACCCTTCATTACAAAAAAGACGAATTAAAAATTACCGCTGAAGATGACGGTGTTGGATTTGATCCTTTACAGAAAACAGAAAGTTCTGGCTTGCAAACCATTAAAGGAAGAGCAGAATTATTAAATGCAAAATATTTATTAACTTCAGAAATTGGAAAAGGAACCAATTTAACATTAATATATCCCTACCCAGATGAACCAGAATAAGGAAGATTATAATTTAGTAATCGTCGATGACCATTTATTAGTTGCAAATTCTTTAAAGAGTTTGATCGAAATGTTTTCGGGATATCATGTGTTGTATCATGCGAAAAATGGCTTGGATTTACAGCAAAAAATGGAACAGGAAGATTTTCCAGATGTTATTTTACTAGACGTTAATATGCCAATAATGAATGGCTATGAAACGATGGAATGGTTAAATAAAAATCATCCCGAAATTAAAGTGCTTGCTTTGTCTATGGACGATGACGAACAAATGGTTTTAAAAATGCTGAGTAAAGGAGCCAATGGTTATTTGCTTAAAGATATCCATCCAGAAACTTTAAAAGTTGCTTTAAATGAAGTGCTAGAAAAAGGGTATTATCATTCAGAAAAAGTGACGGCAGCATTAATAGATTCGCTAAAACCAAAAGAAAGTACCCATAATTTTTTACTGAAAGAAACAGAACTAACTTTTCTACAATATGCCTGTAGTGAATTAACCTATAGTGAAATTGCGGATAAAATGAATGTAAGTCCTAAAACTGTTGATAACTACCGATATGAACTCTTTAAAAAGTTTAAGGTTAAAAATAGGGTAGGACTTGTTATTTATGGCTTAAAGAAAAAACTGATTACGATCTAATTACAAGCATTCCAAATAGGGTCATTTGGAGTAGATGCAATAATAGAAATTTCCTCTTTTTTTACAGGGTGTATAAAAACTAGTTTTCTTGAATGTAAATGAATTCCACCATCCTTATTACTTCTGTCAAAGCCATATTTTAAATCTCCTTTTATCGAGCAACCAATAACAGAAAGTTGTGAACGAATTTGATGATGTCTACCAGTTTTTAAATCTATTTCGAGTAAAGAATAGCGATCTAATTTTTTAATAACTTGATAATCTAAAATAGCTTTTTTACTATCTGGAACCTCATTTTTATTTGCATACGATTTGTTCTGTTTAGGATTTCGCTTTAAATAATGAATTAAAGTATCATTGTTTTTTGGCGGAGTATTTTTTACTACTGCCCAATAGGTTTTTTGAGTTTTACGTTCGGAAAATAATTTATTTAATCTTGAAAGTGCCTTTGTAGTACGGGCAAAAACAACAATTCCGCTGGTGGGTCGGTCTAATCTATGCACCACTCCCAAAAATACGGCTCCAGGTTTATCATACTTTTTAGCGATGTATTGTTTTACAATTTCAGAAAGAGGGGCATCTCCAGTTTTATCGCCTTGAACAATATCACCCACGCGTTTATTTATCGCGATGATATGGTTGTCTTCATACAGCACCTGAAGATTTTCGTGATTCGATATTATTTTTGAAGACAAATTATTTTTGTTTTTGCTTACAGCTTTTGTTTTAATATTGCTCATCTTCATTTGGGAAATCTCCACTCTTCACATCTTCTTTATATTGCTGAAATGCTGTTGTCATCCCATCATACATATCTAAGTAGCGTCTTAAAAACCGAGGATTAAATTCGTGTGTCATTCCTAGCATATCGTGGGTTACTAAAACTTGACCGTCTACACCATTCCCTGCACCAATACCTATAATAGGTATTTGCAAACTTTTCGCCACTTCCTCGGCAAGTTTAGCGGGAACTTTTTCTAATACAATGGCAAAGCATCCTACTTTTTCAAGTAATAATGCATCTTTCTTTAGTTGTTCAGCTTCCGCATCTTCTTTTGCTCGAACGGTATAAGTTCCAAACTTATAAATGGATTGTGGCGTAAGACCAAGGTGTCCCATTACAGGAATTCCAGCATTTAAAATTCGTTTAACAGAATCTTTAATTTCTTTTCCTCCTTCTAATTTTACGGCATGCCCACCACTTTCTTTCATAATTCGAATGGCAGAACGCAACGCTTCTTTAGGGTCACTTTGGTAGGTTCCAAAGGGTAAATCGACTACAATCAAACTTCTTTTAACTCCTCTTACTACGGAAGAAGCATGATAAATCATTTGATCTAAAGTAATGGGTAAAGTGGTTTCGTGACCTGCCATAACATTGGAAGCAGAATCACCAACCAAAATCACATCGATTCCGGCATTATCTACAATTCTTGCCATGGTATAATCATAGGCAGTCAGCATCGATATTTTTTCACCCTTACTTTTCATATCCACCAAAGTTTTGGTGGTGATACGTTTGTATTCTTTTTTAGCTATAGACATAGTGTAACAAATTGGACGGTAAATGTACTAATTTT
>MAAC01018337.1_pt1 | contig 19641 bp, 10 predicted proteins | sample 1115981 | NCBI WGS metagenome assembly MAAC01 (sample SAMN04961126, study PRJNA320927) | seawater metagenome | isolation source: sample BD02T64 sea water enriched with oil for 64 days | place: USA:Gulf of Mexico | collected 2013-07-27
CGTATAGATATATTCGCTGCCTTCCGTCGCGGTTACTGGCGCCGTTGAGGTAATGCTTGGTGCCTGATTCACTGGCGTTACTGTAATGGTAAAGACTTGCGAGTCTGGTAACGCACCGTCTTCTTTGCCATCTTCAACGCTTAAAGTTACTGCACCGGATGTGGTGACGCCATCGCCTGGCGTCCACGTCACCTTACCGGTAGAGGTTACCGTCATGCCTACAGGTGCATTGGTTAAGCTCCAGGTTAAGTCGGTACCGTTGTTGGCATCGTCGACATCAGTCACCGTCGCCGTATAGGTATATTCCACGTCTTCAACCGCGGTTACTGGCGCCGTTGAGGTAATGCTTGGTGCCTGATTCACTGGCGACACTGTAATGGTAAAGACTTGCGAGTCTGGTAACGCACCGTCTTCTTTGCCATCTTCAACGCTTAAAGTTACTGCACCGGATGTGGTGACGCCATTGCCTGGCGTCCACGTCACCTTACCGGTAGAGGTTACCGTCATGCCTACAGGGGCATTGGTTAAGCTCCAGGTTAAGTCGGTACCGTTGTTGGCATCGTCGACATCAGTCACCGTCGCCGTATAGGTATATTCATTGCCTTCTGTCGCGGTTACTGGCGCAGTGGAGGAAATGCTCGGCGCCTGGTTAACATCCGTTACTGTAATGGTAAAGACTTGCGAGTCTGGTAACGCACCGTCTTCTTTGCCATCTTCAACGCTTAAAGTCACCGCACCGGATGTGGTCACGCCATCGCCTGGCGTCCACGTCACTTTACCGGTAGACGTTACCGTCATGCCTACAGGTGCATTGGTTAAGCTCCAGGTGAGATCGGTACCGTTGTTGGCATCGTCAACATCGCTCACCGTTGCAGTATAAGTATATTCATTGCCTTTCGTCGCCGTCAGTGGCGCAGTGGAGGTGATGGTTGGTGCCTGATTGACTGTCCCCTGCACGAAGCCATTATCAACTTGCGTCAATTCGCCAGCAATCACTGACACTAAATTATCTGCTGTACCAACGGTTTGAGTCCAGGTACCAATTAATTCACCAGTACCTGACAGCACATCAATGTACCAATCATCAGTGGGTATGGTGGGGACAATCACCTCAAAATAACCATCATTGTTGGTATGAACCACATAACAAGTGCTGCTGTATAAATCAGCACAGGTAACGTTTTCGACGTGAGGATTAGCGTGAATATTCACTTGTACATTAGCCAAGGTAACATCGGTACTCGGATCAAATGGTTCATTGCCTGTGCCGACGCGACTAAACACATAACCACCAATGACACCGGAGTCAGATCTTAATACGGTAACATCCTCAGCCGTAGTCGTTAATGGATTAAACGATTGCAGTCCGGTATTGGCAGGAACACTAACCTTAAGTTCATTTTGATAGGTGGCAGCGCCAGCATCAGCACTGACATCAACACTAAAATCAATTTTCAGCGAACTGTTTGCGGTTACGGTTAAACCTGCCCAAATAGGTTGAGTGGTATCGGTTTCGGTACCGATAATGGCGAATGTTGGCTCAGTGGCGATACCAGCAACTTTTGCGGAACCATTTTGATAAATAAAATCACTCGCCAATAAATCGGTGACACTGACACCAACAATGTCCGTCGCTAATGTGTTGGTCAGGGTGATTTGATAAGTGGCAACAGCACCATTATCGACGTATTTAGTGGATGTGGTTTTAGCCACCGATAGCCCGCCAATTAACGTGGTAACACTAGCATCGACAGCCGTGGCATTATTCGCGTCTACGGTTGCGGTACTGGTAAAGGAGCCTTGGCTACCATCAGGGAAAACCACCACACTTTTACTGGCAAACTCGCCTGCTGCTAATTCTCCTACATTCCAGATGATACTGCCTGATGTGCCCACCGTTGGCGCAGAATCGGCGTTCGGAGAAGAAGAATAGTAGGTGAGCTCAGTGGCTAAAACGTCAGTTAAGCTAACGTTAGTCGCCGTTGCATTGCCGGTGTTTTGATAAGTCATGGCTAGAGTAATACTTCCAATGACATTATCACCAATGGCGGCGGAAACAGCGCCATCCAGTTCAATACTGTTGGTTGAAATATTTGTAATGGTCGCGACAACGCCATTCACTTGAATTAACTGATTCAAGCTAAAGTCACTGGTTTTATCTACATACAAAGTTGTTCCATTGCTTACTGCGGCAGTTAATGTTGCTGCCGGGTATGCGGTGGTGCCTGATTGAATTTTAGCCAGCGTTAACACTGCCGCAGCATCTGCGGATATTATCGCGGAAGCTGATTTATTTAAGGCATTACTGGCACTTACAGTTGAAATAAACGTTGTTGTGGTATTGCCACTGGCTAAATCATTACTGACTTTTGCTTTAAAACTTAATGTTGCTGTAGCACCAGAAGCTAAATCACCTAAGCTATAGACAACTTTATTGTCGATAGTATCAAAACTTCCGGAACCAGCCGAAACAGTAATTGAGCCGATAAATTGGGTATATGCAGGTAACGAAGTAACCACATTAACACTGCTGGCGGTAGCTGAACCTTGATTTGCTACCGATATATTGTATGTCACTTCATCATTGGGGCTTAAGCCGGCATTAGGGGTTGCACTCACCGAAATAGCCAATTGCGGATTTCCGCTAATGGCGACCACGACCTCATTACTGATGACTGTGGATACAACATTTCCACTGGCGCTGGCATCGTCTGTTATTAGGATAATACCTGCGTCTAGGTTATTGGTATTTACCGACATGGTATAGGTTACCGATTGCGAATTACCCGCGGCCAAATTACCAATTGTCCAACTAATGTCATTGCCCGATGGCAGGCAAGAGTCACTACATGCACTGTACTGAAAATAGTCGGCTATTGGTAAGATGTTGGCAATGGCAACACCAGTAACATCGGCGCCACCAATATTTGTTACGGTTAAGGTATAGGTTATATCATCACCGGGAACCAAGCTTGATTTATCGGCCGTTAAATTCAACGAGAGCTCGGCCACGCCTACTACGCCACCACTTCCTGAAACATTTGTGCTGGCTGAAGCGGTTACTGTTGACGTTTGATCACTATCGATTGAAGAATTTGCGGTTAATATGTCGCCACCGCTTGTACCAGCAAGGACAACCCCTTTAATGTAGACTTCTCCTGAGTCACCCGCAGCTATGCTAGCAAAAGTAAAAGTATGTGACTCACTAGCTGAACATGTACTCCAGGTTAAATTATCAGGCGAATACTGACAATTAGTGAAGCCGATAGGCAAGTTTGCAATTAAGCTGGTATTATCCGCAGTAACTTGGCCACTATTGGCATAGCTTTGCGTATAAACAAGAGTCGGAGTGGTCGCTTCGATGATGCTGATATCATTTACGGAAGTGGATAACACCAGGTTAGCTGGAGGCGTTAAGCAAAATGTCGAATTCGATAATTGCGGGGTACTTACCGCATCTCCAGAAATGTCGTTACTAACAGTACCACCATACTGATATTGAACATCAAGCACTTTTTTGGAGTTGCCTGGTTTAGCCTCATAAACCCATAACAAACGATGTCCTTTGGGCAAAGTACCGGATACTGGCACAGTAACTGATAACAAGCCCTTTTGAGACCCGGTAAATGATTCTTCGACTTGACCTAATAACAACGTCAAACCATTCGCAGAGTTATAATCGTAAACACTTGCTTGTAGATCTAAGCTAGGGCCTGTCGAACGATCGATATAAATGCTGGTATCTATATTCCCGGTAAATGGCATATCTGAAGTTGTGGCCGGATCTTGATAGAAGCGCAGAACTTCCACATAAGCAGCGCCGGTTACCGACTTACGAACTGAAGATCCGATCGTGCTTGCTGTTGGAATAGGTGAAATAACTGCGGTTCTATCCGTGCCATGATTACCAACATGGCTCAAGGCGTCACTAAAGTAATAGGCATTACACGCTTGGCCATTGATACCCACATCCAGTTCTGCCGTCATTTGAACACCGTCTGTCCAGTCGATAGTGGCAATGTCTGTTGTTGGATTAAGTGCGGTAAATGGATCCGAAACATCAACGGACAAGGTTACGCTGCTGCTTACGCCTGCAGCTACGGTACCTATATTCCAGGTAGCGACGCCATTGGTTTGTGTACAAGCACCAGTACAAGAGGAATATGCCAGGCCATCTGCAATGGTATTATTGATCACAATATTAGTCGCTGCTGTATCGCCATCATTTTGGTACGCTAAGGTATAGATAATGACATCACCAGCATCCACTTGCACGGCATTGGCAGTTAGCGTCAATAACATCGCCGCAGGACTGGCAACAGTGACACCTGTTACCGCTACAGTTGTTGCCGCATTAGCCGAAACTGCATTAGAATCAGGAGCTGTAGCGCCAAGCGTAGCACTGCTTGTTAATGAACGAGACGCCCAGGTATTGGCAACAGTAATTGTATAACTGACACTACCAGTTGCACCACCGGCAATATCACCAAGCTCCCAGCTAATATCATTACCTGATAAGGCGCATGAATTACCACCTGCGCAAGAAATATAACCGAGTTCACTATTAATAGAGGAAGTGATGGTGGCGTTGCTCACTGGCACTGTCGCATCGTTGGCATAATTGATGGTAAAAGTGATTTCATCTATACCATCTGCCGCCACACTGAAACTGTCGGGAATGATTGCTAACGATAACCGGGCCGCATCGACGGCAATGGCGACGGGGCTACTTTCTAAGTCCTCAAAAGACGTGATCGCATAGGCTTTATTATTATAAGTCCCCGATATTATTGTCGCTGTGGCATCAAAATTCAGGGCTACCGATTCGCCCGCGGCTAAGGAAATTGGGCTGGCAAAGGTCCAGGTAAACACTTGTCCTGACTGGCTGGGATCATCGGTTGTGGCGCCCGTGGTGGTGCCAACTTGATAAGAAAAATCAATTGGTAAAATATCGCTAATACTGTCCACGGTGACGGTTTTATTATTCAGCGGATTACTCACCGTGATTGAATACCCGACCGTGCCGCCAGCGCTAACACTGCTCGCATCGGCAACCAGTGAAATAGCAGGCGCTAAACCACAAGCATTAATTGCGGTGCCAAGAACGGCGATTTTTTTCCCGGTGACGTCTGGATTGCCGTACCAATCTTCACTCGCACTTGGAATTAACGCCGGAGAATGGTCAAGAAACAACGCTTGTTGTCCTGTCGCCCAGCTTCCAGCAATGTAAATTTCATTAACATCATCACCGGCTAAATAAGAAACGGTACGGTTATCAACGCCCGATGGCACCATGCCATCATCAACCTTGGTATTGTCGTCGACGGCTTGCACGCCAATTAAAAACTGGCCTTTCGGTAAAATGGTAGCATCCCATGTCGCCGACCAGGAATTCAACGTACCTGAGTCAAGGGCACCCGGACTGCCTATTTTGACCCATACACTGTCGGTATCGGCAGAGCTTGCCGCACCATCACCATTAACGTCATACCAATAATAAAAATCGACACTCTTTACCGAGGGAACCACCACGCCATTCTGCAATGCCAGTGTATCTTGCACCTTGGTATTTATTTGATAAGTACCCGGACAGGTATTGGGAGCAACGACGTCGATACTGGAAATAATCGGCTGACTATAAGGTTTGTCTTGATTAAAGGATAAATAATCACCAAAAGGCGCGGTAACAGCTGGGTTTGCTAACCACTCTTTACCAATGGCGCAATCTTTTTGTAAAGGGTTATTTAAACTGTTGGCACTACAAAACAGCATGGAAATAGGAGTATCGCGGGTGATACTTGGACCCGCTTCACCGGAAGCATCTGTTTTACCTGATGCATCAAGCATTTTGATCGGAATTTGATAATCGATGAAATACTCGGTACATGAGTTTTTCGACACCACTTTTGCCCGAGTGGTGCCGTAATCCCAGCTGGTTTCATCCGCGCCATTAGGCCAGTTTTCCGTCGGGGTTAAATTATCCGCAAAATTTAGGATTTTATTGTTATCACCAATAAACGCCGTAGGATTATGTCCGAGCAAGTGGACATTGGGATCGCTATCGTAATCTAATGAGTGGCTTCTTGAGTCTCCCCAAATACCGGAAATTCGGTCAATGGCTTCTGCAGGACTGCCAATTGAACCATCGAGATGTGCCGCCAAACTGCGGTAACCGGAACCATCTAAGTCAAAAAACACCGTCCACAATGCCGAAGACCAAGGATTACTGGCGCCATAAGCACCTGAATTTTTCCCTGTGGCATAAGTATGCGCGCTCGACTCCACTCGCCAGCGAAACATGAGTACATCTTCCGCTTCGGTGTTGCCACGATGCAAGGCGTAATAAATACTCGGTAAAGACTTATCAATACAAGACGAAGCTACGTTGACATAACTTTGCGGTGAAGTACCACCGTTTGAAGGATCTTTAGTTCTTGGGTCAGCCAGTTCATTTTGAAAACGAGTATAAGGTTTCCACTCACCACAACTGTCACCACAATCGGCAGGATCGTTGGGCTCTGCTGGCCATTGAACAGGGCTGTAATGAATTGCCGCTCCGCTGCCATTACTCCACAACGGCGGGTATGGCTCAGATTTAACTGAACCTGCAATTAATATCAACGCAAAAAATACGCCCAAATGAGCTAAAATTTGATGGATTTTACGACCGAACATAATAAGCCTTACAATTTAAATGAACTAATGGCGTTAAAAATTTAAAAATGGCAAGGCACGGTTGTGTCTTGAAAACAAAGGGATATAAAAAGGTTGGCTGTTGATAGCTACGCTAGACTTATTGGCATTTTATTAGTCTTCCCTGAAAATTGGTTTTACCAATTTTTATTTTTTTTGTTTTTCTAACTTACCTATCCTGCTGATAGACCACTAGCAGCAATCAAACAAATATTGATAGTGTAATTACTGTTTCGTACGTACTAATGTACATAAAAAAGCTCATAAATACAACACCATTTTACTCGAACAGATTTCTTACAGTTTGTGGATTCGCGTTGCGGGCAAACAAAAAAAACGCTTAAAAAGCGGTTTTTATTGTTACAAGTCTAACTAAAAACACGTTAGAAATTTTGGCTCAAGGCTAAGTAATAAGTACGGCCACGGATGCTATACAAATTACTGGAAAACCCGCCACATTTATCAAATTTAGGCTCTTCATCGGTTAAGTTATTCACCCCTAAAGTGACATTACCATGCCATGGCGTTTGATAATTATATGACAAGTTATAGGTTACATATTCATCAATTTCATACAAACTGCTGTCTTCCGTGCCATCGACATAATCCCACGTTGTTTGTGCACCAATGTGGTTGGCGAAATAATGAATGCTGTGATTTTCATAGGTATAATCAATGTTCATGTTAATACGTAAATCTGGCACATCATGTCTGCCGGCTTCATCTTCTGAAACAAACGAAAGACCATCATCAACATAAGTATATTTATAGGTTAAGTATTTAGATATATTTAACCCAAGATCAAAATCACCAAAACCAGTTTCAAAATGATCATCAAATGACGCATCGACACCTTCACGCTCAGATTCACCAATATTCACCACGGGAGCAGTAACGTGGTCAATACGTCCATTGGGTAAAAACACAGTCGCAGCACAGGGTATACCGCTGAAATTTCAGGACGAGGCAAACCTTGTGCATCGGCAGCTTGATAGAGTTTTGCCTGGGTTTGCAATAATTCATTCGAGCTGATTGATTGAATCAAACCCTCAGTGTCTAACTGCCAGTAATCCAGAGTAAACCAATGTTATCGGTAATATCCCACACCAAGCCAAGATTCATCGTTTCTGATTCTTCCGGATCTAAATCTTTATTACCACCGGTTCGCGTCGGCGCTTCTTCTCTCACGGCACACGAATCGATGTCATCGCCGTCTTCATAACATTTTACATAATTGGTTAAGTCATCATAGCCTTCAGAAATGCCTTGATTAAAATCTGAAAGAGTTGGCGCTCTAAATCCTTCACCGTAAGAGGCACGTAGCATCAATGATTCAATGGGGTTATAACGAATGGAAACTTGCGGATTAAAGGTACCACCAAAATCGGAATAATCATCATAACGGCCAGCAAGGTTCACTTCCAAATTATCCATTACCGGTACAACCATTTCAAAGTAGGCCGAAGAAACTTCGCGTTCACCTATGCCGCCGGCACCACCGTTACCACCAATAATAAGGCCGGCACCGGCTAACGCATCGACTTGCCAATCAAGGGTTTCTTCTCGATAAGCAGCATCGACATACATGCCTAAATCGCCACCGGGCAGTTCAATGACATCAAAACTAAAACCACCGGAGAAATCAAGGTAATCGGCCGTCATTCGTTTATCATAGTTGGCAGTAGCACCACCGGGCAGTGCTGAATTTGGATCGCGAGGGTCCCAACCGACAAATTTATCCGCATCTTGATCCCTGCTTCCTACTAAGCCATTTTGCGCACCGTCTAACAAATATCTGGTTCCCCAGGTAAAGTTTACATAGTCGTTAGTTGAATTTTTCAGCGGCTGAAAACAATAAGACCCTACATAGCAAACACCCATTACATAAGTACCCATCGCAATTACAAAATTCCGGCAAAAAAAATCATTAAGCTGGTTTGTTGTTTTCTTATCATATGGTGTTATATAAAACATGGTAGCAGGAGCCGGACTTGAACCGGCATGCCCGAAGGCAACGGGTTTTCAATTCTTCGCTATGCCTCATAGCCAAAAAGATCTAGTAATATTTTAATTTTCAAGTACTTAATTTACACGGTCGTTTTTAATTAAATTCCGCCCAGCAGATTGACTATCTTCTGCTAAGATTAAGGCTCCAAACCAAGTAAAAAGGCGGCCCAGATGAAAGCGTCCGATCTGTTTATTAAAGCACTTGAACAAGAAGGTGTCGAGTATATTTTTGGTATTCCCGGAGAAGAAAATCTCGATTTACTGGAATCCGTCCGCACATCATCGATAAAGTTAATTCTAACCCGACACGAACAGGCCGCCGGCTTCATGGCTGCAACCTACGGTCGACTGACCGGTAAAGTTGGGGTATGTTTGTCAACCCTGGGACCTGGAGCCACTAATCTGGTCACCGCCGCGGCTTATGCTCAGCTAGGTGCTATGCCAATGTTGATGATCACCGGACAAAAACCGATTAAGGTCAGCAAGCAGGGTCGCTTTCAGGTAATCGACGTTGTCGGCATGATGCGGCCAATCACTAAGTATACCGCGCAGATCGTCAGCGGCGAACGCATCGCCTCGCAAGTCCGTGAGGCGTTTCGTATCGCCAGCGCCGAGCGACCAGGGGCGGTACATCTTGAACTGCCGGAAGACATTGCTGCCGAAGAAACCAAACCCAACTTAATCACCGAGAGCGGGATACGCCGCCCGGTTGCCGAAGCAAAATCGATTAAGCAAGCGGTGGACATGATTGAACTGGCTAAATTTCCTCTGCTGCTGATTGGTGCGGCCGCCAACCGTAAAATGCCCCATAAAATGCTCAGTCGCTTTGTCGATAAAATGCAGATCCCCTTTGTTACCACCCAAATGGGCAAAGGGGTGATCGATGAAACTAAAGAGCTGTTTTTAGGCAATACCACTCTGTCAGATGGTGATTTTGTGCATAGAGCCATTGCGCATGCCGATTTAATCATTAATGTTGGCCACGACGTGGTAGAAAAACCGCCATTCTTTATGCGCGGCGATGACAAAAAAGTCCTGCACATTAATTTCAATGCCGCCGAAGTCGATCCGGTTTATTTCCCGCAAGTTGAGGTGATTGGCGATATTGGCAACAGCATATGGGCCATTCTGGAGCGGCTGAAACGGCAAGAACATTGGGATTTCAGTTATTTTCGCAAGGTCAAAGCGGCAGAAGAAAATGAACTGCCACACGGCTGTGATGATGACCGTTTCCCTATTTACCCACAACGCCTGGTGGCCGATATACGCAAAGTAATGCCTGAAGACGGGATCATAGCGTTAGATAACGGTGTTTATAAAATTTGGTTTGCCCGTAACTACAAAGCCCAACGGCCAAACACCGTACTGCTAGACAATGCGTTAGCGACCATGGGCGCCGGCCTGCCCTCGGCCATGGCGGCGAAGATGGTGTATCCAAATGTTCCTGTTATGGCCATCTGCGGCGACGGTGGCTTTATGATGAACAGCCAGGAACTGGAAACCGCGGTACGGTTAAAGCTGCACTTGATCATTCTGATCTTGCGTGACGATGCCTACGGCATGATTAAGTGGAAACAGACCAACATGAGTTTTGAGAACTACGGACTCGACTATGGCAATCCAGATTTTGTCAAATATGCCGAATCGTATGGCGGCACTGGCCATAGATTACATGCGGCAGACGAACTACGGCCATTGCTTGAGCGCTGTTTAACCGAGCATGCCGTGCACCTGATTGATGTGGCCATAGATTACAGTGAAAATGACGAAATACTCAATAATCAGCTGCGCCTACTCAGTGGCAAAGTATAAACAGAGACGGGAGCAACCAACATGTTACAGAAAACTTATCCCTACTATTTAGCCAATGAAGCTGTATATGCCAACCAGGATTTAGAGGTCACAGACAAGTATTCCGGTGAGATAGCCACCCGGGTAGCACTCGCCGACCCGGCAGCGATCGATCAAGCCATTGCCGCCGCACACGCTAGCCAGGACGCATTACGGAAAATGGCACCCTATGAACGGGAAAACATCCTAAATTATTGCATAAAACGTTTTCAGGAACGGTTTGAAGAAATGGCCATGGCGCTGTGTATCGAAGCTGGCAAGCCGATTAAGGATGCCCGAGGCGAAGTGACGCGCTTAATTGACACGTTCCGCATCGCGGCGCAAGAATCGGTGCGGATGAATGGCGAGATCATCAACCTGGAAATCACCCCGCGGGCCCGCGGCTACAGTGGCATGTATAAACGAGTTGCCATTGGCCCTTGTTCTTTTATTTCACCGTTTAATTTTCCGCTCAATCTGGCCGCCCACAAGATCGCTCCGGCCCTGGCCGTGGGCTGTCCGTTTGTACTGAAACCGGCGAGTCGCACCCCCATTGGCGCATTAATTATTGGTGAAGTGCTGGCGGAGACCGATTTACCCAAAGGGGCTTTTTCTATTTTACCCTGCAGTCGGGCCGGTGCCGATTTATTTACTGTTGATGAGCGTTTTAAACTGTTGAGTTTTACTGGCTCCCCCGAAGTTGGCTGGGATCTGAAAGCCCGGGCAGGCAAAAAACCTGTGGTGCTGGAACTGGGTGGCAATGCCGCCTGCATTGTCGATAAAGATACCGTTGAACAGGCCGATGGCTTGAGTGACGCCATTGAACGCATCGTGTTTGGTGCGTTTTATCAATCGGGACAAAGTTGCATTGGGGTGCAGCGCATTCTGGTTCATGACACGATTTATGAGCAGTTTAAGCAACAATTCATTGCCAAAGTAGCGACCCTTAAAATGGGCGACCCCAAAGATGAAGACACCTTCATTGGCCCAATGATCGCAGTCTCAGAAGCGACTCGTCTAAAAGCTTGGATCGATGAAGCCATAGCCCAGGGAGCCAATTTACTGGTTGGTGGTAAACAAAATGGTGCCATGCTCGAAGCCACAGTACTGGAAAATGTGCCCGACCACGCGGCTCTCAATACCGAAGAAGCCTTCGGCCCGGCGGCGACATTAAGCAAATTTTCAGATTTTGACGACGCCCTCAAACAAGTGAACAACAGTAAATTCGGTTTGCAGGCTGGCATCTTCACCCGGGATATTTATAAAATCAATAAAGCGTGGGATGAATTAGACGTTGGCGGTGTCATCATCGGTGACGTACCCAGTTGGCGTGTAGACAACATGCCATATGGAGGCGTAAAAGATTCAGGCGTAGGTCGTGAGGGCATTCGCTTCGCCATGGAAGACATGACCGAATTGCGTTTATTGGTCATTCGGGATAGAAGCCGCCAATAAAACGCGTGTGTCATTACCACCAATTTGATGTTATCTGAGTGTTCTAAGGTATTTGGCGATCCTAATATGAGCACTTAGGCGGGTCCATTTTCGATGCTAAAAGTGGATCAGTTTTCCGTGCAAATTAACAGTTGTGGTCTACACAGGAAAGATGAAGAAAGGATAGTTTAGGGTTAGTAACATAAAAAAGCCTTGTAATAACAACCCGTTAAAATGAAAAATTAACTTTACCCCCCGTCAGCCTATATAAAAAAGCCGCTAAAATTAACAATTTCAGCGGCTTTAAAAAATCGATTTAAACTGAGTTCAAATAAAATACAATTAAGCGACTTTTTTTAATGTTAACTCGAGTGGTAGGTTTGCAGTGTTCTCAACTACCACTCGTTTTTTTGCGATCAATAAATAAAAGCTAGGTAAAATAAACAGGGTAAACAAGGTGCCAATAAACATACCCGCCACTAAAATAATACCGATACTATTACGCGCTTCGGCTCCGGCCCCCGAGACTAATACTAAAGGAAAGTGGCCGAGTATGGTCGCAGCGGTTGTCATTAATATCGGTCGTAAACGTGTTGTCGCCGACTCTATAACCGCCTCAAGTTTACTTGCCCCTTGTTCTTGAGCCTTATTAGCAAATTCAACAATTAAAATACCATTTTTGGCAATTAAACCTATTAAGGTAATCAAACCAATTTGTGAGTAAATATTGATCGTTGTTAATTCTAAATAAGGTATGACTAGCGCTCCTGATAATGCCAAAGGTATACAACCTAGTATAATCACCAGTGGATCTCTAAAACTGTTAAACTGGATAGCCAATACCAAAAATACAATTAACAAGGAAACGCCGAGGACCTTCACCAAGGTATTACCTTCTTTACGTAACTGTCTTGATTCGCCAGCATAGTCAATACTATAGCCAACGGGTAACATTTCTTTAGCGGCATTTTCTATCGCCGACAACGCGGCTTCTTTATTCGAACTAGGCGCAACACCGCCATATATTCTAAAAGAATTCTGCTGGGCAAAGGTGCCTAACTGTCTAGGCACCGTTTTCCATGTTAAATCGGCTACCGCAGATACCGGCAGTAACTCACCAGAGTCAAGTTTAATGGTTAACGAGAGGATTGATTCCGACTTAGAGCGGATATCGTTATTCACTATCGGGATAACCCGGTAAGCTTTACCATTAGAGTCAAAGCGGTTAACAAAGTTATTCGATAATAAAATGCCCAGTTGCTCACTAACTTGAGCAACATTCAGCCCTAAATCAGCAATTTTTTGTCGATTAAGCTGTAATTCAATTTGTGGTAAATCTATTTTCAAATCAGTATCGGCAAAAAGGAAATGACCACTGGCAAAAGCTGCACCCACTAATTTATCAGCATATTGCTTCATTTCAGCATAGGATGCTGAGGATTTAACCACCATTTCAATTTCAAACTGGCCTGAACTAGGTAGTGATGCGGGCAAAATAGGAAACATATTTAGTCCGGGAATTTGCGCTAATTTACCGTACATTTGTGGTACCAGCTCTTGAGCACTAAAATCTCGCTCTGCAGGGTTTTCCAGCTCTAAACCACCAAAACCACCGGTATTAAAAATTATTTGCCAAATCTTCAAGCCACCGTCGATTTCTTGCAAGCTTTCAACAACAGGATTCATTTGCCCGACATTGTAGGCCAGAGACGAATCTGGCGGTGATTGAATAACAAACATCACCATGGATTGATCTTCAATTGGTGCTAATTCTTTTTGCGAAAATAGATAAAAAGGTAGGGTTAATAACGAGACCACCAGGGCGATAAGAAAAGCTTGTCCTTGCCATTGAAAGATTTTTGTTAATAGCTTGCCATAGACAGCTTGCACTTTTTCAAACAGATGATTAACTTTACGAGTCAACCAACCTTCATGACCACCATCGGGAGAAACATAGGCACTCATTATCGGCGACAACGTCACCGCAACTACACCAGAAATGATTACCGCAATAGCTAAAGTGAAAGCAAACTCTTTAAATAAGACCCCAGTAAGACCTGACAAAAAACCAATAGGAGCATATACCGCCGCCAATGTGATGGTCATTGAAATAATAGGCACTAATAATTGCCTTGAACTTGTTAAAGCGGCTTCAAACTTCGACATGCCTTGACGTTTTAAACGGGCAACATTTTCCACCACCACAATAGCATCATCAACCACTAAACCTACCGATAAAACAATGGCCAATATCGTTAGTAAATTTAGCGAGAACCCCATCAAAGACATGGCGGCAACAGCGCCAAGAATAGAAATAGGGATAGTAATTAATGGCACTATTGCACTTCTAAACGAGCCCATCAGTAATAACACCACAATGCCTACTAAAATCACCGTTTCAATTAAGGTGCTAAAGATTTCATTTAACGCATTACGCATGTAAAGTGTGCCGTCGTAGGCAAAGTCTATTGAAATGCCTTTAGGTAAGATTTCATTCAACTCAGCGATTTTTTCATATAAACGATCGCCGATGGCAATTTCATTGGCACCCGGTAAGGGCCAAATAGCGATATAGACAGCATCTTGGTCATTGAGTCGCGCAGTGATATTGCTATCTTCAGCGGCTAACTTTATTGCTGCGATGTCTTTTAAATAAACATTAACGCCATCAATTTCTTTCACCACCAGCTGTTGAAATTCTTCGACACTGCTCAGTTGACTATTGGCAACGATATCTATTTTTTGGTGATCATTCTCAACATATCCCATAGTAGCAATGGAGCTATTAGCCGCCAGAGCCTGATAAACCTCGGTCGCGCTTAATTTAAAGACTTGCATTGCATCTGCATTTAGCCAAACACGCATCGCTGGCGTTCGTGCGCCTTCAATACCAACACGTTGCACACCTTCAATGGCATTTAAGATAGGATTCACTTGTCGGGTTAAATAATCGGTAACAGTCGATAGATCGTTGCCGTTGGCAAAAACACTTAAATATATAACCGCAAAAGGTCGATCGGCCCGGCTCACTGAAATTACCGGATCTTGTGAGCCTGAAGGTAGCTCATAACGAATTTGCCCTAATCTAGCAGTTAATTCGGCCAACGCTAAGGTGCTGTTTTCATTTAACTTAAGCCATGCAGTTACTTTACTGCTACCAGAGGTACTGGTTGAGTCAACATATTCCACGCCGGGTATCGTTGCTGCAACACGCTCAATAGGTTCAGTGATAAATCCTTTAACGACATCCGCCGACGCACCAGTATAAAAAGTATCAATAACCAAAGAGGCGCTTTCAATTTTAGGAAACTGCAATATCGAAATTTTACTGGTTGCCCACAACCCTGCCAAACAGATTATCAACGACAATACAATTGCCACCACAGGGCGTCTAACAAAAATATCCATCACAGATGATTTACCGTTTATCATGTCGTTCTCCTACAATTTAGCCGAATCTTCGACATCAGAAGCATTAGCAATATAAACCTTCATGCCAGAAAACAGCTTAAATGCGCCTTGATTGGCAATGAGTTGCCCTACGGTTAAGCCATTTAAGACCATTACTTGATCCGCTTGGCGATCACCTAACTCAACTTTCACTTGTTTGGCTCGATAAGCGCCCTCTTCTTCAGCTTCTAAAAGAAAGACATAGCTACCGAAAGGGTCACGTTTTATTGATAAGTCAGGCACAACAACTAGAGAAGATGTTTCAGCAATTGGCGCGATAACCGAAATTAAGGTGTTGGGCTTTAATGATAATGCCGTCGAGGCGATTTGCGCTCGATATTTTAAATTTCGTGACGCCGAAGATAATTGTGGATCAATGGCAATAATTTCAGCGGCTAAAACACGCTCTTGATTCATCGGGCTTAGGCTAACCGTTGCGCCAAGCTTAAGCTCTTTATATACCTGTGGCAAGTAAAAATCGACCCAAGTAAAATCGCTAATACCAACCAGTTCAAGTACTTGGCTATTATTATCTAAATACTGGCCAACTTCTAAGGTATGAATGCCTACTTTTGCCGTAAAGGGTGCGACCAGTCTTTTTTTGCTTATCGCTGCAGTTAATACCGCAATATCCGATTTAGCGATTTGAAGCTCAGCGTTAGCTTGGTCGACCAGCTCAGCGCTTATTTCGTTATTTTTTTTCAGCTTTACATAGCGGTTTAGCGTTTGCTTTTTTAACGTCAACCTTGCTTGTGCGGCAATTAACCGTGCATCTTCATCACTGTGATCGAGCTCAAGCAATATTTGCCCTTTTTCGACCTTGCTCCCTGCAATAGCGTTTAAACGAATAATTTTTCCGGCAAGTTCATTGTTCACTACCAAATATTTATAGGCTTGCACTTCACCACTGACTTTAATGGTTTTTTGATAATTAAACGCTGTTACTTCAATTGCAGTTATCGTTGCTGAAGGTTCAGGCATATTAGCGCCTTGCGCAGCAGCTGCCTGTTGTAATGACGATTTATAACTATATAAACCAAATACTGTGCCGCCAAGCACTAGACTTACGGCAATCCATCGAGTTATGTTCATGTTTACTTTGTCCTAATACTAACGAGTCACTTAAAATTGAGCTAATCAATTAACAGTGATTATGTGGTAAATTAATTTGTTTGCTATCTAAGGCCTTCATCGATAAGGCATTGACAAGTTTTAAGAATATCTTCATTCGTTAATGACTGTTGCCAGTCGTAAGTATTGATTAACCGTTGCATAGTGCGAATATGCACATTATCTGGTGCTAGTGCCGGTAAGTTTTCTTCATCAGACATTTCATTTTGCCAACTTTGATGTAACCGAACCGTTTGAAAGTAACCAACCGCTAACGCCCAAGTGCCAAAACTGATTTCTTCAATATCGCGATCACCTGAAATTAACTCTCCAGAATCAGCGGCTGACTGTAAGAAGCCATAGAAGATAGCTTCACAGACTTTGCCGCAAGCAATCATCTGCTCAAGCCAGCGTGGTGAACAGCGCTTCATCATAGCTCGGTTATTAACCATGCTTTCTAATTGGTCATCAAAGTTGTACATTTGCACTTTCGAAAAATCAAGTAAACTGTTAGCCATAATTCTTTGTGGCGTGGTTAAAGGTAGTGCAAGTACTTGTTTAAAGATGCGCTGCCGCTCTTGATACATTTTAGCGGCTAAAGCAATTAAGACATCTTCTTTACACTGAACAAATTTATAAACAGAGCCCATCGACAGTCCTGCCAACTTAGCAAGTTTAGACATAGAAAAATCTAATAAAGAGCTTTGTTCTATTGTAGTTATTGCCGCACACAAAATTAATCTCTCTTGTTCTGCGGGGCTAAATCTTGGAGCAGGAGCCATAAAAACCTCTACCATAATATTATTCGAACAACATTCGAATGACATTATAGAACAGTTACCATTAAGATCAAGAACAATGAACAATGAACAAAGTTACAATAGTTCTGTCATATTAATTTTTTATAGCTTGAGGGAATTGATGGTTCAACTATCGAGGCAAAATAACGTCTGACCATTCAACTAAATAAACTTATCAACCGGTACTAAACACTCCACTAGGCGATAAATATTAGTTTGAATGGGGCCGTTAGATCACAAAAAAAACCACTCATTCTCTAATAAAGAGCGTGAGCAGGGCTTCTAAATGATGGTACCGCTGGTCGGAGTCGAACCGACACTCCCTAAGAAACCTGATTTTGAATCTAGCGTGTCTACCAATTCCACCATACTGGCATTTCAAACTTCTTTTTTTCAAAATTTATGCAGTCCATGCAACGGATTTTGAATTCTTCGCTACGGCTTATACCCAAAGGGATCTAGTTGCATTTTGATTGCACAGGATGTAATTGAAATGGATTTTTTAGATCCCATTAGCAATCATCACGTACCTAATCCACCCATAGTTTGTTAAAGCTATGGGTGGATTATTCATTAAGACATTACAAATTAATAAGCTTCGGTAATGGCTTCTTCAACTAAGTCGACCAATTCTTGATAACCAAAAACAACAAGTGGTTTACCGTTCACGAAAAACTGTGGTGTGGCGCGAACTTGCAAAGTTTGCCCGTCCTGTATGTCTTGCGCAATAATGTTGGCAACTTTACTACTTTTCCAGTCGTTCTCTAGCTGTTTATGATCTAAAGGCAATGTTTTTATTCCAGCTAAGGCACTTTGCGGATTTGATACGTGATGTTCTACCCATTGTTGTTGATTCGCAAATAATAGCTCCACTGCTGGCCAAAACTGACCTTGAAGGTGGGCGGCTTCAAGCATTTTCACTACCTCTTCCGAGCCTTGATGTAACGGTGCATAACGCATAACGACTTTTACCTTACCTCGATATTTTTTCACTAGGTTATTTACCAGCGGGTAAAATTGACTACAGGTACCACAAGCAGGATCAAAGAATTCAACAATGGTAACTTTGGCATCTTTACCACCTTTAGCTGGAACATTAATACGTTCTAATGCTGGTAAAACTTCACCGGCTAACGTCGAAGTTTGTTGGCTTTTATACACGGCCACCGCGGCGATAAAAGCTAAGCCAAATAATGCCGCTACACTGATAAAAAGAGTTTTGTTATTCATGATTATTCCGAGTAAATTGTTTTTTAGAAAGAAAAAGTAAAACACCAATAATGGTAAAAGTAATTAAAGACATAACGGGAATGTTTAAAAAGCCAAGTAAATTAAAGTGTGTTTCGGAGCAAGGTATACCTTGCACACATGGTTGCGCGCTTTTTGGAACCATGCCTGCAACCACAAGTACATGAAATAACGCAGTAAACCAGCCAAAAATAACTAATGGGCTTGTATAACGGATGATTTTGGCATCATAAGGAAAAAGTGCCAGAGGTAGCATAACCACTAATGGGTAAAGTGCGATTCGTTGATACCAACACAATACACATACTGGCAACTGCACTATTTCACTAAAAAATAAGCTGGTTAAAGTACCACTGGTAGCAATTATCCAGACGCAAAACAGCAGGTACCAGCGACGGTTGCTAGCGCTAGCAGGGGTTTCGTTGTTCATTTTGTCTTAAGAATTCCAATAAAGTTGCGATGCAATAGCGACAGGATTTAATACATATAAATAGCGGTACGGCATATCGCCGCAGCGCACGGTATTAACAACTATCACGGGAGTTTTCAGCATAATTTTGCTCATTAACGGCTCTATTACCACTAAGTTCAATTTGAAATTATAGCAAAAACTAATGCCGTAATAATGTCATAGATCAAACCCAACGCTTTAAAAAATAAGATAGATCATACTTAAGCTTATTGTATATGACTTATTGGTTAATCGAAGAACTCAAAAATATTCAGTGCTCCTTTAAAGAGCAATAAGCATAAACTGAGAATAGTAACTTACTCTTGCCGTAGTTATGCTCTACACAGGCCAGATGAAGAAAAGATAGTTTACGGTTCTTAAAAACCTGGTTAAGTTGAATATTTAACTGAGTTGAAAGCAATAAAGAGGAATTACAGGCATAAAAAAACCGACTAATAAGTCGGTTTATTTTGGAATAACTCCTTTAAAAACAAGGAGAAATGGTACCAGTGGCCGGACTTGGTCTAGGCAGTATTTCTAAACTGTAGACCGCATTGTTCCGTTGGTTAAACAGAGGCATTACCTTATCGTGGTCAACCTAAATGGTCAACCCTGAGT
>MAAC01009814.1_pt1 | contig 19632 bp, 13 predicted proteins | sample 1115981 | NCBI WGS metagenome assembly MAAC01 (sample SAMN04961126, study PRJNA320927) | seawater metagenome | isolation source: sample BD02T64 sea water enriched with oil for 64 days | place: USA:Gulf of Mexico | collected 2013-07-27
ACGCTATTCCCACAACGCCCCGTAAAAAGCGCATTGAACGGCACCCGCAGTTCGCGCTTTCGTGGCCGCGGTATGGATTTCGACGAGGTGCGCCCCTACCAGCCCGGTGACGATATTCGTTCCATCGACTGGCGGGTGACTGCGCGTACCACCAGCCCCCACACCAAAATTTTTCGCGAAGAGCGCGAGCGCCCGCTAATGGTGATTTGCGACCTGCGCCAAAGCATGTTTTTTGGCTCTCGACGTTTGAAGTCGGTTTGCGCCAGCGAGATCGCCAGCCTGCTGGCCTGGGCTGGACTCAACGCCGGTGAGCGCATTGGCGCACTGGTATTTGGCCCCGACAAGCAGCGGGACATCCGCGCTCGGCGCAGCCAGCACAGTGTTCTTCAACTGATTAAGGCCCTGCACGAAACCGGCCTGGCGCTGCTGCCACCGAGTAAAGTACACACCGAACAAGCATTACCAACGCCCGATAAGAGCGAGCGCTACAGTCTGAGTGAAATTCTTGAAGACACGCGCCGTGTTGCCCGCCCCGGCACTAGTTTAATGATCATCAGTGATTTTCACGATCTCGACGAAGACGGCGAACGCCACCTGTTTGAACTGGCTCGCCATTGCGACCTCAGCCTGTTCCACATCGTCGACAAGCTCGAAAGCCAGCTGCCGCCACCCGGGCAATATCCGGTTTTTAATGGCGCACAGCGTTTTTTGTTGAACGCAGCTAAAGCGAGTCTGCGCAGTCGCTTTGAACAGCACTACCGTGATAAAGAACAAGGCTTGCAGCAAACGGCCCTGCGACTAAAGCTACCGCTACTCAGTTTCTCAACGGATGAACCCGTGCTCGACACGCTGCGTTTGGCTTTTGCCAAACAGGGTCGACGGCAGCGCTAGTGGATAATCCGATGCTCGAACAGCTCAGAGATATTCACCTGCCCGAGGCGGTGCACTGGTGGCCGCCTGCGCCCGGCTGGTGGATAGTCGCGGCCTTACTGCTCGCTCTAACAATCTGGCTCAGCCGCTATTTACAGGCGCGCTATCGCCGTCAGTATTTTCGCGGCGAAAGTCAGGACTTACTGAAACAAATTTGGCTGGACTATGAACAGCAGGCGGGGAACAGCGCCAATGCCGACCGTGACTTTATTGAAAACACCCTGGCGCTATTGCGCCGAGCCGGTAAAACAGCGCAACTAGCGGCTGATATTGAGGGTGACGATCATCTTGAATCGATGCCGAGCCCCGCTCTGTTAGCAACACTCGACCAGCATAGCGCAGGCAAACTCTCCGCTGCTTTACCCTTGCAGGACATCAGCGAGCGCCTCTACCGCGCCGAGAGTAAAGCGCTAAGTGCAGAGCAAGCCCAGTGTTTTTACGCGGTGGCAAAAAGCTGGCTGAAGTCGAAAGACTTTAAACCCGGCAAACAATCGGGGGACGATAGCTGATGCTCAGCCTGATCTGGCCCTGGGTGCTGGTACTCGCCCCCCTACCCTTTCTGTACCGTTGGTGGCGCAAGCCCGCAGACGATCAACAGGCGGCGCTGCTGTCGCCCGTTTACGCTCAGCTCGCCGCCGACAGCCAAAGTAGCCCCGCCGTAAATCATCGTAACTGGCCCAGCCTTGCCCTGCTCACCTTAATCTGGCTTGCCTGTCTGCTCGCTGCCAGCCGCCCTCAGTGGATTGGCGAACCCATCGCACTACCCATCAGTGGCCGTGATCTGCTACTCGCGGTTGATATCTCCGGCAGCATGGAAGTCGAAGACATGGAGGTGAGAGGCTCGCTGATTGACCGCTTAAGCGTGGTTAAAGCAGTGGTCGGCGATTTTGTCGAACGCCGCAGCGGCGATAGACTCGGCCTTATTTTGTTTGGCGATCACGCCTATTTGCAAACCCCTCTCACCTTTGACCGCCTGACATTGAATACGCTATTGCAGGAGGCCTTAATCGGTTTTGCCGGCAAGGGCACGGCAATTGGCGATGCCATTGGTCTCGGCGTAAAACGTCTGAAAGATAAAGACGAAAACAGTCGCGTTATTATTTTATTAACCGATGGCGCCAATACCGCCGGTGAGGTTGAACCCCTGAAAGCCGCCGAGTTGGCCGCCGCTTACGGGGTAAAGATTTACACCATTGGCGTCGGTGCCGATGAGATTTTGCGCCGCAGTCTATTCGGTATGCGCCGCGTTAACCCCTCCGCCGACCTTGACGAAACCACCCTGCGCGCCATTGCCGCGCAGACGGGAGGCCAATATTTTCGCGCTCGCAACCCAAAAGAGTTAGCGCAAATCTACGCTACCCTCGACCTGCTTGAACCGGTCAGCCAGGACGCCGAAACCTTTCGCCCCACCCGCGCGCTGTTTTACTGGCCACTGGGTGTAGCGCTGCTATTAAGCGGCCCTTTACTGCTTTTTCGGGGGATTAAGGCATGAGCCTTTTTGCTACCGAACTAGCAACGGCCATCACCCAGTTTCACTGGTTGCGCCCCTGGTGGCTCGCGGCCCTGCTACCTGGCATTGCGCTGGCCTTGTTGCTCGCGCGTCGCAGTGGCAACAACAGCAATTGGCAGGGTGTTATCGCCCCGGAGTTACTACCCTATCTGCTCGAACAAGGCTCCAGTACAAAGCGGCAGCGCCTGCATTGGTGGCTGCTCCTGCCCTGGCTCTGCGCCTGTCTTGCACTAGCTGGGCCGAGCTGGAATAAAATCCCTCTGCCGATTCACAAGCAGCAGACACCACTGGTTATTCTGCTCGACCTCTCACCGTCCATGTGGGCAGAAGATGTTAAACCCAACCGGCTGACTCGCGCCCGCTTGAAATTAATCGACCTGCTGCACACGCGACAGGAGGGCACAACGGCATTGGTCGCCTATGCTGGCGATGCCCACGTCGTCACCCCTCTCACGGACGACACGGCGACCATTATCTCCCTGTTGCCTGCCCTTAATCCGGCGATAATGCCCGTGCCTGGCAACCAACCCTTGCAGGCACTGGAAAAAGGTATCGAACTCATCAGTAAAAGCGGCTTTCAAAATGGCCATGTACTATTGGTCTCCGATGGACTGCCCAGTACTGATTTACCACTAATGCATTCGCAGCTGGAAGGCTTCAGCGGTATTAAAATCTCCGTATTAGCGCTCGGCACAAACGAGGGGGCACCCATCCCTTCAATGTCTTCCACCGGTAAAGGCGGCTTTGTCAAAGATAGTCGAGGCAATATTGTCATTGCCCAATTACGCGAAACACCATTGCGTAAACTGGCGCAAAACAATGGCGGCATCTATCGTAAAATTTCTCTCGACGATAGTGATATTGAAGCCCTCAATCAGCTTTTCGACAGTGCTGACAGCGAACAAAGCCAGCAATTAGAACGCACCTTCGACACTTGGCACGACAGTGGTTTCTGGCTGGTTTTGCCGCTACTGCCTTTTCTGCTATTGGCCTTTCGCCGCAACGTACTGGCTTTATTGATTCTTGCCCCGCTGGCTTTTGCTCCAGATAAGAGCCAAGCAATGGAGTGGCAAGACCTCTGGCTGCGCAGTGACCAACAGGGGCAAAAGGCACTGGCCGCCGGTGACGCGGAGACTGCTGAAGCCCTCTTCAAAAACCCGAGCTGGAAGGGTTCGGCAGCCTATCAAAAGGGTGACTTTGCCGCCGCCGAAGAGCACTTTAAAAATAGCGAAACCGACGCCGACAGTCTTTACAACCTGGCCAATGCCCAGGCTAAAGCTGGGCAGCTAGAAGCGGCACTCGAAAACTATCAGGCCGCCCTCGAATTAGACTCTAAACACGAAGACGCCAGCTTTAATAAAGAGCTGGTTGAAAAAGCCCTGAAACAGGAGCAAGAGCAAAAAGAGCAGCAAGATCAGTCGAAAGATGACAAAGACTCAAAAGAGGGCGAAAAAGGCGACGACGATAAAAACGATGCAGAGGATGGAGAGCCCTCGTCCGATTCTCAACAAGACGGACAGGAAGGCGAGTCTGGCGAACAAGAGGCCGACGACGATGATTATAATCCCGAGGATAGTCCGGAGAATAAAGAACCAGAATCAGACACTGAAAAAAGTGCTGAGCAAAACAAAAATGATGCCGAAGAGAAAGGCTCTGCCAAGGCAGAGAATGAAGAAAACGCCGATGATGCAGAACCTCAAAGCACGGCACAAGCCCAGCCCTCGGCCACCGACGACATGCCCGATGAGCAACGCCAGGCGCTTGAACAATGGTTGCGCCGTGTACCCGACGACCCCAGTGGTTTAATGCGTAGAAAGTTTGAATACGAGGCCTGGCGGCACCAGCAAGAGGCAGGCCGTGGTCGCTCAAAGCAGAATCCGCCTCAGCAGCAGGAGACAGAACGTTGGTAAATAATATCGCCATCCACGCCACTCAGATGCGCCACGTCTGCAGCTATTTTATTGCCCTGCTGCTATTTTTACTGACGAGTGAGGTCGACCGCAGTGCTGTCAATCTCGGTGAAAGCTTCGAGCTGAATGTCATTTTTAGCAAACAGACGATGTTTGGTGAACCGGATTTTAGCGCTCTGGAAAAAGATTTTACAATTTCAAGTCGCAACCGGCGCAGCCAGTATTCCAATATCAACGGTCAATCGGTATCGACCACGCGCTGGATATTAAACCTTTCGCCCCGGCGCAGTGGTAAATTACTAATCCCCTCGTTTACCTTCAAAGATGAGGTGAGCGACGCCCTGGAAATAAAAGTCAGCAAGGCCAAAGCTAGCACCCAGGTGGCGGGAGCGCCGGTATTTACCGAAACGATACTCGACAAAACCAGTGTCTATGTACAGGAGCAGGCCCTGCTCACGCTGCGACTTTATACCTCGGTGCCCATGAGTAACTTTACCATTGGCGAGCTAGCCGTACCGGGCGCGCAATTAATTAAAGCCGCCGAGAGCCAATATCAAAAAGATGTCGATGGGCAGCAATACACCGTGGTCGAAACCCGCTACGCCATTTTCGCCGAGAGTAGTTCGACACTAGTAATACCGTCAATTCAATATCGTGGTTTGATTGCAGGTCGCAATACACGCAGCAGCGGCTCACTATTTCGACAACGGGGTCGACAGGTTTTTTTCAATAGCGAAGCCAAACAATTACAGGTTAAACCCATGCCCAGCAACAGTACCCTGCAACACTGGTTGCCGGGTAAAGGTCTGGGTTTACAGGAGCGCTGGAGCAATACCAGCGCTGACATCACCCTGGGCGAGCCTCTAACACGAACCATTACGATTATTGGCCAGGGCTTAATGGGCAGCCAACTGCCGCCCCTGCAAATGCCCAGCAACAAGCGCTATAAACTCTATCCCGATCAGGCGCAAATGGAGAACACGGTTAGCGAGGCCGGTGTTATCGGTAAGCGTGTTGAGTCCATTGCCATTGTGCCAACACAGGTCGGTAGCATCACCCTGCCCGATATTAGCGTCGACTGGTGGGATACCAGTACCGACAGCCTTCGCCAGACGGTTTTGAAGGGTCGCACCTTCAATGTTCTGCCCCCTATAAATTCGACAGAAGTGGCAGACGACGCTGCGCCGACAGGTATCAGCGAGACAGCGAACTCTGCGCCCGCGGCACAACAAAGTAGTATTGCGCCAGTGAGTAATACTGTTTTCTGGCTGCTGGCCGCCAGCAACCTTGTGCTGCTCATTATCGCCACTGCCTTTGCTGTTTTATGGTGGCGCAATCGCCCCAGCCCTGCCGTAGCAGCGACACAAAGTGCAGAAACTAAAGCCGATAAAGCCCTGTTTAAGGAAATCCGCATGGCCTGTGCCGTCGATAATTACCCCGGCCTGCGCCAGGCCATTATCGACTGGGCGCGTGTGCACTGGCAGCAAAACCACCTGCACAGTCTCGAGCAAGTGGCCGAGCTTGCCAATAACGAGGCATTGAGCGCCGAGTTTAAAGCCCTGGATGCACGGCTATACAGTAAGAGCGAGACGCAACAGCCGGTGAGTAGCGATACTATTTTTCTGCAGCTGGAAAGCTTGAGAAAAAGTGGCGCGGCAAATACTGCGTCCGCTAAAAAAGATAGACGCCAGCACTTAAGTTCACTCTACCCTGAAAGCTCCTAAGCTAAACTTAAAGATAAAAAAATAAGGACAGGCAATATGGCTATCTGGAAAAAAACCTTGTCACTCGATACGCTCAACAATGATTTCCCCGATGGCGCCGCCACGAATGTGGGCATCGAGTACACCGACTTCGGCGACGACTATATTACCGCCCGCATGCCGGTCGATGAGCGCACCCGCCAGCCCTATGGCATTCTCCACGGCGGTGCCTCCTGCCTGCTCGCCGAAACCGTCGGCAGCCACGCATCGTCCTTGTGCATCGATATGGACAAGCAGTATTGCGTCGGCCTTGAGATCAATGCCAATCACATCCGCTCGGTATCGGAGGGCTTTGTTTACGGCACCGCCAAGCCCATGCACCTGGGCCGCTCCACCCACGTTTGGGAAATTATGATTCGCAATGAAGCGGGGAAAACGGTGTGTATTTCGCGCTTAACGATGATGGTTAAAGATCAGGAATAATGTGCATAAAGATTTATTGGGGCGAAGCACGGGTAAAGTGCTCCGCCCCACTATCTCCCATTAAAACCAACCGTCTTAAGGTGCAGGATTCGAATAACGCTGGTGCAACGCCTCTATGCCCTGCTTCACTTCCTTCGATAAGACACAATCAATACTGGAAATATTTGCTTTCAACTGTTCAAGGTTGGTGGCGCCGATAATATTACTGGTGACAAACTCCCGGCTGTTGACGTAGGCCAGAGCCATCGTCGATGGATCTAATCCATGCTCCTGGGCCAGCTTCACATAGGCCTCGGAAGCGGCAACGGCCTGGGGGCTAGAATAGCGCTGGAAGCGATCAAACAATGTCAGGCGCGCACCGGCCGGCTTCTGGCCATGCATATATTTACCCGACAACATGGCCATCGCCAGGGGTGAATAAGCCAACAACCCCACATCCTCTCGAATCGCCATTTCGGCAAGGCCGACTTCAAAGCTGCGATTAAGCAGGTTGTAGGGGTTTTGAATACTGACGATGCGTTCCAGGTCATCTTCGCGAGCGTGACGTAAATACTCCATCACGCCCCAGGGGGTTTCGTTAGACACCCCGATGTGACGCACTAAACCCTCTTTCACCAGCTCCGATAAGGCACTCAAAGTCTCTTCAATCGAGGCCAGACCATCTTGCGCTTTGTGGCGATAACCCAGTTGTCCAAAGAAGTTCGTCGTGCGCTCGGGCCAGTGCACCTGATAGAGGTCGATATAGTCGGTTTGCAAGCGTTTGAGGGAGTCCCGCACCGCCTGGTGGATATGCTCGCGGTTTAAACGCGGCCCACCGCGTAGGTGCTTCCAGTCGCCAGTGGCTTCAGAGCGACCGGAGACCTTGGTCGCCAGCACCACCTCCCTACGCTTGCCCTGGCGAGCAAACCATTCGCCGACATATTCTTCCGTGCGGCCCTGGGTTTCAGGTCGCGGTGGCACCGGGTACATTTCAGCGGTATCGAAAAAATTAACGCCTTGAGCAAGAGCGAAGTCCATTTGCTCACAGGCCTCATCCAGGCTGTTTTGCTGACCCCAGGTCATGGTGCCCAGACAAATCGCACTCACCTTAAGGTCGGTCTGACCCAGTTTGCGATATTCCATAGTGATTATTCCCTGCTGTTTTCAAGGCCTTTTAAAAGCCTATTATTGTTAGAGCAAATTTTTAAACATAAAGGCCATTTAAACCTATCGGCGAGGATAAAACACTACAAAAGCAGTGTCTATATCAGGTAATATCAACAAGGACTTATTGAAAATAATAAAGAATACGGGAGAAAGACCATGAAAGTCAGCGCCAAAGAACTTGTCGATAGTGCCCTGAAAGAAATTGAGACACTCAGTCTTGAGCAAGCGTCAGCGCTACTCAATGATGACGATACGGTATTTGTCGATATTCGCGATATCCGCGAACTCCCTCGCGCCGGTAAAATCCCCGGTGCCCTGCATGCCCCCCGCGGCATGCTCGAATTCTGGGTCGACCCGGAAAGTGAATACCATCGCGATATCTTTTCTTCGGGTAAGCGCTTTGTCCTCTACTGCGCCAAAAGCCATCGCTCTGCTCTGGCCACCTTAGCCCTACAAAATATGGGCTTAAACCGTGTTTGTCACATCGAGGGTGGCTTTGAAGCCTGGCTAGGGGCCGAACTGGCCAGTGAAAACGTCGAAAAGAAATAATTCCCTGTATATTCTGGCTTCTTCCTCCTGCTTATTGGCCTATTTTATTGACATCTTAGCACTGAGTTCTATTATAAAATCAACGGGCTGTTATGCCTCGATAATTGGTATTCATGGATGAAAGTGCTTAGCAACGTTTGGCGCATCTATCTATTCGTCATTCTAAGTTCGGCTTTGGCTCTCACTGTGCTTGGCGTCTATCAGTGGCGTATGTTAATGAAGGATGCCGACACCGAGCTGCGTTATCTCAACGATGTCAGTTCTGCGTCGACGCGTACCATGCTCGGCTACCAAAAAAGTATTTTCGACAGACTCAACGAAGAAATCCTGAACATCGATATTAGCAACGATACTGACAGCCTGGATCAAGCTTTTGATCGAGTGCTTAAATATAATCCCGATATTATTGCCTTAATGATCAGAGACCCCCAGGGTAAGCTGATATTGGCAAGTAGTGAAATAGCTCGCATCGGCGACTTCTCCTCCTTCCTGCTTAATGACCCCCTCATCCACTACAACCTGGAAAGAACCCTCGCACAAGACAAGCCAGTTCTTGGCAATAATCGCTTTGTCCCCCTATTCGACAAGCAAATTATTGCTGTGCATTACGCCGTGCGTAAAAACGGCAAAGTTATTGCGGTGCTATCCAGTGCCATTGAACACAGTGTTGACCGTTATGCCTGGAATAACAGTCAGTTAACACGTGGCACCATCTTGCAACTTTTTCGAGACGACTATCATTTTATCTACAGTTCAAGGCCGCAATATAAAGAGGATCCGCAAGAGTATTTAGTGCCTGTTCCAGAAGAATTAGTGGCTTACTTTATTGAACAAATGCAGTTACAGGCCGGGGTGTCGGTCGAAACATTACACAACGATGGCGGGCTCATCTCGGTCAACGCTCTCTTTAAACCCGGGATGGACGGCCTATTCGTCATCAGCTACGAGCCCTACTACCGTTATTACACACTGACCTCAATTGAAAGGTCGAGCTTGTTTGCGGAGTTTTTACCCGTCCTTGGTTGGCAAATAGTCCTGCTAACCTTTTTCCACCTGCTGCTTTTTTTAATGTTCAAGCTGTTTAATGTCGAACAAAAAAAATCCCAGGATCGCCTGCGTTTCCAGGCGAATCACGACCAGCTAACGGGTCTGCCCAACCGCTACTATCTCGCCAGCCACTTCGACAATTGGTCCCACGCCTGTGAGGGAAAATTTGCGCTATTTTTTATTGATCTCGACAATTTTAAAGTCATTAATGACCACTACGGTCACTCGACCGGTGACAAAATTCTTATCGAAGTCGCCCGCCGTATCGAAACCCAGTTTAAAGACTTAAATATCCGCCATGGCGGTGACGAATTTATTATTTTCATCCCCGAAGTTGACAAGGCCTTCCTGCTACAGCTCGCCAACAACTTTATTAACGACCTGATGCAGCCTATTACCGCCGATACTACGGAGTTTTCTGTCACCTCCAGCATTGGCATTGTCTGTGCCCCGAATAATGGCAGTGAAATAGAGGTACTGCTAAGCAAGGCCGACATTGCCATGTATGAGGCCAAAAAACACCGCAATGAAGCCTTCCTTTTTTCCGATGAATTAGAACAACTCAGCGCCTATAACACCGCCATAGAAAGAGAGTTGCGAGGTGCCGTTGAGCGCAAAGAATTGTCTATGGTTTATCAGCCCCAGATTGCGACTGGCAGCGAAAAAATCATTGGTGTTGAAGCACTCGTGCGCTGGAATAACCGACAACTGGGCACCGTACCACCCTGTGACTTCATCCCCATCGCCGAAAGCATTGGCATTATGAATGAACTCGGCCAGTTTATTACTTTCACCGCCATTGAAGAAACCGCAGAGGTCTGTGAGCAAGTAGGCCCCCTGCGTCTCTCCATCAATGTATCCGTGCAACAACTTCTCACCGACGGTTTCTTTGAGTTCTTTCGCGGTGAAATACAGCGTCGCGCCAACGGTGACCTGACGCTGATGATCGAAGTCACCGAGAGCATGTTTATCGAAGATTTAAAACTGGCGGTATTTGTATTGCAACGCTTTAGTGATATTGGTGTTGGGATTTCCCTCGACGACTTCGGCACCGGGTTTTCCTCTTTAAGCCTACTGGCCAACCTGCCCATCCATGAACTAAAAATCGATAAAAGCTTTATCGACGAAATATTGACCGATGAAAAAGCCAAACGCCTGGTACACAGCATCATCAGTATCGGTAAAGATCTCAAATTGACGACCATTGCCGAGGGCGTCGAAGAACAAACACAACTGGCAATTCTGCAGATGTTCGGCTGCGACCTGATTCAGGGTTATTACTATTCGAAACCGCTTAGCAAAACAGACCTGCTCCCCTTTCTCCTTGCTCCCGATAAAAAGGCCCTGGGCGAAAATTAAGGGGCATCTCAGCAAACTTCTCCCTGCCGTCTGCTGCGCTGCCTATGCTAATAGTAGTGCCTGAATTTTCTTGATCTAGGCCATTACTGAAAGGCTATAATATCGCTTAATTCGCCGACATCCTGTGATGCCATCGCCATGAGCTACGCCGAACGCCAACAATTTTTCAAACAATTACTCACTGTCTTCGGTCGCAAAACCGTACTGGAAGCCCTGCAGGAAACCGCTATTCCGGCCTACCGTTTACATCTGGCGAGTAGTAACCGCAGTGACGCCACAATGAAGAAAATCACGGCCCTGGCTGAGGCCCGCAATATTGAGATTCAACACCACAGCCGTCAGGAGTTATCGCGAATTTCGCGCAATCAGCGCCAAGATCAGGGCGTAGCTCTGGATCTGCAATGCCCCAACTACGGTGACTACCAAAGTCTGATTAAACAGCCACCTAAAAACCTTTGCCTGATTGCCCTCGATCGCATTACCAACCCACAAAATCTCGGCATGGTAATTCGCTCCATTTGTGCCAGTCCTATCGACGGCCTGCTATTGCCCAGCAAGGGCTGTGCACCGCTATCACCCCTGGTGATTAAAGCCAGTGCCGGCACCCTCTTTCGCTGTCCTATCTATCGCTGTGACAGCCTGCCAGAGGCCCTCGGTGAGTTTGTGGAGCTGGGCGCCAGTATTTGTACTTTAGATGCAGCGCAAGGCAGGGATCTGGGTGAACACCAGGCCCAGGCACGCACTATTTATGTGTTGGGTAATGAAACGGATGGCGTTTCAAAAGAAGTGAATCAAGTGGCGACTGAGCAACTCAATATCCCCATGGCCAATGGTGTTGAGTCACTCAATGTCGCCGTTACTGCGGCTCTATTGGCTTTCCGCCAGGTGATCGCCAAAGCTGAGTAAACACACCCAGCGCGGCAACCAATAGGGTCAAAGTACCGAGAGCGGCAAAAGTTTCGAGCACGCCCTGAGTACTGATCAATTGCCCCGTCACCCAGGCACCTAGCGGCGCAGTGCCGAAAAAGGCCAGCTGATAAATCGACACCACCCGCGAGCGATAGGCCTCCGGTGCCTCTGTGTGAGTCATCATGCGACCCAGGCTAATCGATATACCGGAAAACATCCCCCACACCATCACGGCTGGGAACAACAGACCAAGGGGTAGATGCGTGGCAATCAGCAGCATAATCAAACCCCGAGAAAACAGGCTGATCACCAGCACTCTGCCCGGCTGGCGAAAACCACCACTGAGGCGTAGATAGAGCACGTTGGCAAGTAATACACCCGCTGTAAAGCTGAGCTGTAAAGCGGCATAAAAAACCGCACTCTGGCCCACCAAAGCCGAGAAAACCCGTGGCACCCACCAGCAGCATCAGCGGCCGTAGTCGGGCATGGCGCCACACCGCCCACAAGCCTGCCGTAATCGTCTGACTCTGGCGTTGTGGCCTTCTCGAAAGCCCGACACCGGCAGGTTGGCTGGCACGGAGAAACAGGCCCGCAGCGATAAACATCAACATTTGAAAAACGAGTAAAATGCTAAGGCCAATACGATCGAACAAACCCGCCGACAAATAACCCAGGCTTTGTGCGGCAAACTGAACCAGGGTGGTGCGTACCACCGAGCGCTGTAAATCCTCACTGGCAACCTGGGATAGCAGACTTTCCCGCGCCGGTTGAATAAACGCGGTAATAACACCGTAGCTGGCACCAAAAACAATCAACAACTGATAGCTTAAATAGCCGCTATTGATGGCCATCAGCATCATGCCAAAGGGCAACAAATAGAGCAGATAAAGACGAAAAAGATAGCTGCCGAGATGGCGATTATCGGACAGCGCCCCACCCAGTAAAATAAACAGCAGGTTGGGCAGCATCACCGCCATTTGCGCTAGCCCGACGCGATCGGCCGACTCGTGCAACACCCCCACTACCAACCAGGGAAAGATGACCACTTGCAGGCCCATGGCCACGGCACTGCTACCGAGCCCGGCCAGATAGAATTGAAAACGGTCTGGCCCCGAGCTTTCACGCATAAGCGCTACACACCTATCGCGATAAAGGGGCGTTTAACGAAAGACATTAAATACTGAGGGCTTGCTCTCAAATGGCTTCTTTCACCCACTCGCAGCGCAGGCGAATATCGTCACTACCGGGGCTGTGATATTCCGCCTCGATGCTCTCCCAGATAAAGGAATGCACACCGGACATTTCGGTTTCAAGATGTACATAGGCACTAACCCAGTACATTTTTCGCAGCAGGGCTTCGAACTGCTCGATCCACATTTGCCATTCGTATTCGATGCCCTGATAGGGTGCGCCAAAGTGAACAATTTCGGTGTGCTGGCTAATATCACCGGCGAGTTGACTGGAGGAGGTAAACATTTCACGGCTTAATAGAGGCCAACTTTCGGCACTGGGCAGGGAGTCCATCGCCTCACGGTTAGCCTTAATGCGGTCGACACCATCGGGCCGATACACCGCATCTTTAATACAACCGTAAACGACGGATTCTTCCTGCATGATCAACCTCAAATAGCCTTAAATTCTAAACCTGTCGCACGCATTATATTCCAGACTGTAAGTCTTAACGACAGACCTTTAACAAGCGCTAGCAATTCTTTAATACCAACGAAACAACATTAAGCTTCACTTGCCAGCGTGGCCAGAAACTCCGCTTCATCAATAACGCTGACACCGAGTGCGCGGGCTTTCTCCAACTTCGAGCCCGCTGTTTCGCCAGCCACTAGACAGGTGGTTTTAGCCGATACGCTGCCTGTTACTTTTGCACCCAATGCCTCGAGCTGCTCTTTACCCTGGCCTCGACTCATGGTGGCCAGCGTGCCCGTCAAGACCCAAACCTGCCCTGCCAATGGCAATACCTGGTCACCGGCTGCTGCAATATCGGGCCACTCGACACCGGCCTCGCGCAGGTTGGCAATAACGACCAAGTTGTCAGGGTTACTTAAAAACTGCCGTACAAAATCGGCGACGACGGGGCCAACATCAGGTACTGCCAATAAAGCCTCTTCATTGGCCTCTTCTAATTTGCCCAGAGAACCAAAGTGAGTGGCGAGTCGTTTTGCCGTGGTCTCCCCCACTTCACGGATACCCAGTGCATAAAGCAAACGGGGTAAAGTGGTTTGTCGAGCAGCGGCAATGGCAGCGACCAGATTAGTAGCGGATTTAATCGCCATGCGCTCCAGCCCTGTTAACTGTTCGACAGTTAGAGTAAACAGGTCGGCCACGGTATGGATCAGCTTTGCATCCACCAGTTGGTCGATAATTTTATCGCCCAGGCCATCGATGTCGAGCGCTTTGCGAGAGGCAAAGTGTTTAATCCCCTCTTTACGTTGAGCAGCACAAACTAGGCCACCGGTACAGCGCAACACCGCCTCCTCATCACTGCGCAGCAGGGCAGAGCCACAAACGGGACAGGTGGTGGGAAAGACGATGGCCGGCAAATCAGCCCTAGCGGCATCACTCGTCACCACTCGGGCAATTTGTGGAATCACATCACCGGCGCGTCGCACCGCTACCTGATCACCAATGCGCAGGCCCAGACGTTGAATCTCATCCTCGTTGTGCAGCGTGGCATTACTCACCGTCACGCCGCCGACAAATACCGGCTTCAGCCGTGCCACAGGGGTAATCGCGCCGGTGCGACCGACCTGAAATTCCACATCCAGCAAGCGAGTGTTCGCCTCTTCGGCCGGGAATTTACGCGCAATCGCCCAACGCGGTGCACGAGCCACGAAACCGAGGGCTTCCTGCAGCCGGAAACTGTCAACCTTGTAAACAATACCGTCGATATCATAGGCCAGACCCGGGCGCAGCTCTGCCAAGCGCTGGTAGTAGTCGACACAGGCCTCTATACCCACCACCGCCTCCATCAAGCTATTGGTGAGAAAACCCCAGTCCTTGAGGCATAACATCGTTGCCAGATGCGTGTCGGGCAGCACGCCGCCCTCGGCCTGCCCTAAACTATAGGCGCACATTTCAAGGGGTCGAGTGGCGGTAATCCGCGAGTCCAGCTGGCGCAAACTGCCTGCCGCCGCATTGCGAGGATTAACAAAAGGCTTTTCGTCTTTAGCCAGTGCTGCGGCGTTGAGCGCATCAAAGCCCCCGCGCGGTAGATAAATCTCACCTCTCACTTCAAGTACCGGGGGAAAGCCCTGGCCCTGTAATGTAAGGGGAATTGAAGCAATGGTACGCACATTGACGGTAATATTTTCACCACTAAAACCATCGCCCCGGGTTGCACCCTGTACCAGAACGCCATCGAGATATAAGAGACTAACAGCGACGCCATCGAGCTTGGGTTCGCAAACAAAGGTAATGGGGCTGTCATCGTCGAGCCGCGACTGCAAACGTCGCTCAAAATCCCGCAACTCGTCATTATCAAAGGCATTGGCCAGCGACAACATCGGCACCTTGTGCTCGACCGATTCAAACTCAGTAAGCGGCGCAGAACCGACCCGCTGAGTGGGGGAATCTGCACGTCTCAGTTCGGGATACAACTCTTCAAGGTTTTCTAAGCGACGCAGGAGGTGGTCGTATTCAGCATCGGAAATTTGCGGGTCATCGAGGCTGTAGTAATGATAGTTATGCTTGTCGAGTTGCTCGCGCAGTACGCCAGCTTCTGCAGTAGCCTGATCAAAGGCCAAATTGGGCTTGTCACTCATGGTGGGGCAGGTTTTCCGTGATGGGAAGTAAGGCCTTTCTACCCTCGACTGAGTAGTAGCTAAGCGCTGGCCGTTAAACGTCGACGATTGAAGTCCATAATGCGCTGGCGATAATGCTCAGCGGTCTGTTGACTCAAAGCACTGCGCTGCTGGTCTTTTAACTCACCGCCGATGGCGGAATTAATGCCGTGGATGCACGCCAGCATCAAATCAAAGGTGACCAGTGGGTCTTCACTGTCTGCCAGTACCATCATAAAGGTCACCCCCGGCGTCAGGAATTCACCCATAGCGTTGAGTTCAAAGGTTCCGGGGTTCACCGAGTTCGCCATACTGAAGAGAACATCGCCAGAACCGTCCTCGCGTTCATGGCGGTGGAAGATTTTTAATGAGCCGTAGCGCAGGCCGTTAGCAATTAGCGCGTTGAGCAGGTCATCACCTTGAAAGACCTCGCCCTGTTCTGCCATTAAATGCAGAATAATCACATCGTCATCGGCGGTATCAGGCCTCTGGCCCTGGCTCGACACCTTGTTCTCGGTGATTTTATTGGTGCTGGCACGGCCCCTAGCTCGCTTATCTTTCCCCGCCCTACTTTTACGCGGTTTTTTCTTTGCGGCCTTGCTCTCGGTACTGTCATCTTTGGCTGGGGCAACAGGGACAGCAGTAACAGAGTTTTGCTGAGTTTCAACAAGCGGGTCTGAGCGACTAGCTTCCCCATCAAACAAGGAAAATTGCGACTCAGCTCGCGCCTCATTCACGAAGGTATTATTCGCCTCGACTGCACTTGCCAAGGCAAACGTATTTTCGAGCGCTTCGTCACTGCTTTGCAGAGGCTGATCCAGGGTAGGACTCTTTTCAACGACCTCAATGGCCGTCGGCTCACTCTGGCGAAAGGGTGAGGTTACCCGGCTAGGATCACATTCTCGGTTCGCCTTGATGGTTTCGCTGAGTTCCTCGGCACTATCTTCATCCCGAAAGGCGACAACTCGCGCGCCACCACCGGGTAATTCACTGCCAAACTCGTCAAAATCATCGCCTTCAAAAATCGGCTGGCGGCGACGCTTAACGCGCAACTTACCCTCGCCCGCACGGCGCACGCGGCGAAAGCCATCCAGCAAAATAGCCACCATCAATAGTGCCCCAAGGGCGATAAGGATTTCGCGACCGCCTAGTTCCATTGCCTGTTAACCTTTCAAATATGCCGATGCCGGGGCTTAAAATAAAGCCTGGAGCATCCTATGTAATTCACTTCACAAAGTATAGCTAGGTGTCTGTTTTCGCTATTATTGTGCCAGCTCCACAGCTTTGTCAACATCGACAGTCACGAGCCGCGAGACACCGGGCTCGTTCATGGTCACCCCCATCAACTGATGGGCCATTTCCATGGCGATTTTATTGTGGGTAATGTAGATAAATTGCACCGTTTCCGACATCTCTTTCACCATGCGTGCATAGCGCCCCACGTTGGCGTCATCGAGGGGGGCATCCACCTCATCGAGCATACAAAAGGGCGCCGGGTTGAGCTTGAAAATGGAGAACACCAGGGCTATCGCCGTGAGTGCTTTTTCACCCCCCGACAAGAGGTGAATCGTGGAGTTTTTCTTACCCGGTGGCTGGGCCATAATCGTCACGCCCGTGTCCAGTAAGTCATCTCCGGTGAGGGCCAGATAGGCATGTCCACCGCCGAACAATTTGGGAAATAGCGCCTGCAGAGAGTGATTAATCGCATCGAAGGTTTCCCGAAAGCGGGTACGCGTCTCACGGTCAATTTTACGGATGGCACTCTCCAGTGTTTCCAGCGCTTCATTTAATTCGCCATCTTGGGCATCGAGATAGGTTTTTCGTTCCGACTCAATTTTAAATTCGTCCACCGCCGCCAGGTTAATGGCACCGAGGCGCTGCACGCGGCTTTCGACACGCTGTAAGCGGCTCTGCCACTCCGCCTCATCGGCGCCCTCGGGCAATTCAGTGATCACCTCGTCAAGTACATAGTCGGCCTCGGCCACCTGCTCGGCAATGGTTTTCGCCCGCGTTTCAAGCTCCTGAGTTGTCAGGCGTTGCTGCTCGAGTGCACCGCGTTGTTTTTCCAGCTCGGCTTCGAGACGACTGCGCTCTTTTTCACATTCGCGCATGCTGTGCTCGGCTTGCTGGACAAGAATACGCACCGCGGAAAGCTCCTTCTCAACCATCAAACGCTGCTCCAGCCGCGCTTCCAGCTCGCGCTTGAGGTCGTCGCCTGGCCCCTGCTCACCCTCAGAGGTATTCATCAGCGTTTGCTGGCGCTCCTTGAGGCGGGCAACCTGTACTTCCAGCCGTGCGATGCCCTCTTTGATCGACGACAACTGAGTACTGACCGACTGCTCGCGCATGGCCAGCTCGTGGACTTTGTCACGATCGTGGCGGGCTTTCTGCCGATCCTCATCCAGGGTTTTACGCAGCTGATCACGCTGGGTCGACAATGCTTCGCGCCGCAGATTGTCGCCGGTCATCGATTCGATGCCCAGTTCCAGCACCTGACGGCAATCGCGCAGGCGCTCTTTATCCTGCTCAAGCTGCATGCGTGACTCTTCCAGCTCTTCGGCAATACGGGTTTTCTGCTGGGCGATTTGCCCGATGCGCTCTTTGGTGACATTCAATCTCGATTGCAGCTGAGCGCTTTGCTGCTGCAGCACGTCTCTGCCGGTATCGAGCTTGGTGCGCTGTGCTTCGCTGGCCTTTAGGGCCTGCTGCTTAATCTCTTGCTGCTCTAACAGTGTTTCAACCTCATCGCGCAGGGCCACCAGTTGCGTATTGGTTTCGTCGAGATCGCGCTTGCGCAACAGCACCCCCGCCGAGGCATCAACCTCGCGGGCGACTCGCACCCAGTTGGGGCCAAACCACAAGCCGTCCTGGCTAATCACCGACTGATGGGCGGCAAGACTGGTGCGCAGCGCTAGCGCCTCGTCGAGATTCTCCGCCGTCAGCACACCGGCCAAAACGGCTTCCGCACGATGGTCGGCACCACTGACTTTCGCCAGTAGTTGACTCGAGGAAGCACTAGTATCGGCATCATTAGGCACTGCGCCGTCAAGTAGCAGAACACTGCCGGCACTTATGGCGGCAATCGACTCGGCATAGGCCTCAATTTTATCGACGCACACCGCCTGTAAGAAGTCACCCAATACCGTTTCGACGGCCGTTTCCCAACCGCTGTCGACACTCAGGTCATTCGCCAGACGTGGGGCTGAACCGAGCTGGTGACTCTCCAGCCAGGTGCGTTGGCTGTCGTCATCACCCAGCGAGGCCTGTTGCAGGGCTTCCAACGATGCCGCGCGGCCGCTTAAGGTTTGTACTTGCTCGCGAGCACTACTCAGGGTATTGGCAATTTCCACCCCTTCACTGCGGCTTTGTTCGATTTGATAGCGCACTTCTTCGATCTGGCAATCGTGGGCCGCCAGTTCTTCACCACACTCGGCAATGTTGGCCTCGAGTAGCTCAATATCGTCAGCCTCAGCGCTTTGCTCAAGATTGGCACGCTCGCTATTAAAGCGTTGGATGCGCTGCCCCAACTTGTCGATGGAGGTATCGAGGTGTTGAATGCGCGACTGCTGAACCTCCACTTCACGCTGGGCAGTCGAGGCGGTTTTATTGAATTCGTCCCACTCGCCCTGCCAGGCCTGCATGCCCTGCTCGGACTGTTTCAGGGCTTCGGCGGAAAGCACTTCAGCCTCACGCATGGCGCTCAGTTGCTGGCTTATTTCGGCCAACTCGGCCTGCCAGCCCGTCGCCTTGCTCTTATCTGATTGCAGGTGCTGCTCGGACTCGGCAAAATTGCGCCGGGTTTGTTCCAGGTCGTCACGCAACTCGCGGGCTCTGTCTTCGGCGTGTTTTATCGACTGCTCAATGCGCGCCACTTCGGCGCCTGCCGCGTAGTAACGGCTCTGAATTTCATTAAATTTATCGTTGTTCTCTGTGTGCTCGAGACGAAACCTCTCCAGCTCGGCCCCCTGGTGCGCCCTGTCGACCAGGTAGGCTTCGATTTGCAGGCTTTGCTCAGCAATAATTTCGCGTTTGATTTGCGCCTGCTGATCGAGATCCTGCCAGCGCAGGGCCTGTAACTGAGCGCGCAAGAGGCGCTCTTCTTTCTTCAGGCTGGTGTACTTTACCGCCGCTTCGGCCTGGCGCTCGAGGCGCGACAGCTGGCGACCCAGCTCTTCGCGAATATCGGTGAGTCGTTCGAGGTTTTCCCGGGTGCGGCGGATACGGTTTTCGGTGTCCTTGCGGCGCTCTTTATACTTCGAAATACCGGCGGCTTCTTCGATAAAAACCCGCAG
>MAAC01009968.1_pt1 | contig 19624 bp, 15 predicted proteins | sample 1115981 | NCBI WGS metagenome assembly MAAC01 (sample SAMN04961126, study PRJNA320927) | seawater metagenome | isolation source: sample BD02T64 sea water enriched with oil for 64 days | place: USA:Gulf of Mexico | collected 2013-07-27
ATGCTAGATGGGGAAGAAAACCTGTTCGGTCAAAGCGTTTACTAATTAATACTCAAAGTGAAACTATTACAAAAAACAACAATATTTATATTAAAATTCGACCCTGTAACAAAATCTGTGTAACTGCCTATCATTAATACCCATATAGGGTTTAGGATAGGCAGACTATGAATAAGAAAGAACTAGAAGCATTTGCGAAACAAGCAGCCAAAGGCATTAAGTCAGAGCAAGACTTAACAGACTTCCGCAAAATACTAACCAAGATAACGGTTGAAGCAGCTTTAAACGCTGAGCTTGAAGAGCATCTCGGTTATGCACTTCATGAAAAATCCAACGCCAATAATAGCCGAAATGGCTACTCCTCAAAATCCATTCGCACCGAAGATGGTCAAGTCGACCTTGAAACACCGCGAGATAGAGAAGGTAGTTTTGAGCCTCTATTGGTTAAAAAGAACCAAACGCGATTTACCTCAATGGACGATAAAATCTTGTATCTGTATGCCAAAGGCATGACAACGAGAGAAATCGTCGATACGTTCAAAGAAATGTATGATGCGGATATTTCCCCCACGCTGATATCTCGCGTGACGAATGCGGTGATTGACCAAGTAATTGAATGGCAAGCCAGACCTTTAGATTCCGTGTATCCCATTGTTTACCTTGACTGCTTAGTGGTTAAAATCAGGCAAGACAAGCAGGTTATTAATAAAGCAATATACTTGGCTCTAGGCGTAAACATAGAAGGCCACAAAGAATTATTGGGTATGTGGATATCAGAGAATGAAGGCGCTAAGTTCTGGTTGAACGTACTTACTGAACTTCAAAACCGAGGCGTAAATGACATCCTCATTGCGTGTGTTGATGGCCTTAAAGGTTTTCCTGAAGCAATTAATACCGTATTCCCCAAAACCCAAGTTCAGCTTTGTATTGTTCATATGGTGCGTAATTCGATGAAGTACGTACCCTGGAAAGATTACAAGGCTGTCACTGCTGATTTGAAGCGCATTTATCAATCAGTGACTGAAGAAGAAGCACTACTTGAACTCGATAACTTCTGCACTCGTTGGGATGATAAATATCCACAAATCAGCCGTTCTTGGCGAGCACATTGGTCGAATCTAAATACGCTATTCAAATACCCTCAAGATATTCGCAAAGCCATATACACCACGAATGCTATCGAATCACTGAACAGCGTTATTCGAAAAGCGATCAAGAAACGTAAGCTGTTTCCTTCTGATGATTCAGCGAAAAAAGTGGTTTATCTTGCGATAGACGCGGCATCCAAGAAATGGACGATGCCGATAAGAAACTGGAAAACGGCCTTGAATCGATTTATGATTGAATTCGAAGACCGTTTAAAGGACTTTATTTAAAACTGGCAGTTACACAAAATCTGTTACAGGCTCTGAAGACCACTTATCTTGTACTTAGTTCGTAAAGCTAATTTCTAAGATATCCCCTCTTTAGATAATTTATCTAACAGATAAGCTACTGCATTTTTCTTTTCAGAATAGCTTGCATCAACTTTAGGGCTATTAGAGTTCTCTCCCGAGAATACATAGGCAGCCTTGGCAATAACTCTTGCTTGAGCGGTGGTTACGCCATAATCTTTCATCATAAGAGATTCATACGATTCAAGTGTGGTCTTATCAATACTACCTGTTTTAAATACATTGTTGAGGCTTTCTTTTGTTGAGGCTCCTCCGCACACATTGTATGCTTTCTGTGCTGCCAATAAAGCTCCTAACACTGCACCTATTCCCGCAGCTGTGGCGTTGATTGCCGTACCAATGACTGGAACTACATTCGTAGGCGCAAACAGAGTACCAACAGCTACACCAGAGACTGCTGCTGCGCTTCCTGCGGCTAACAGAACACAACCAATTTTTTGTTTGTCACCAGAAGCTATTAAATCTATATAGTCTTGGGTTAGATCACTCATTTTATATCTCCTTTCATTTTATAAAAAATACCCCTTGAGCATAATTGTTCTTAAGGAGTAGCTATTGATATTTTTCAATATACACCTGAATAGATAAAGGGATTAACGGCTTATCACCCATTTACCTTTTTCTAGTCTAAAAACAATATCAAATTCTTGTGAACCGACACCTTTGAAGTTTTGTACTAAAGCTGCACTGCCATCTTCACGCATAAGGCGAACATGTTTCATGTTGTCGTAATAGTTGATAAGTAATGTATCGTTTGATAAAGGAAGAAAATAGCTGTCACTTTCGCTAGCAGCTTCTTCTAAAGCCTTTTGAAGCTTTTTTGCTGTTGTCCCAGCAGGTTGATAAAAAGCTTTATCTATTTCGGTTGAGCGTTCATTAAAATATGGAATAACAGCAGCAATATTACCTGATTGTATTGCTTTAAGTATTTTGTCATAACCTAGAATCATATTATCAATGTTTTGGTAATATAGTTCATCTGGCATGTCATCATATTCAGGTAATTTATCACCTTGGAAAAAGCCCCATAACGGTAAATTTGAAGGTATATTTATTTCTTGCTCTATAAGATAAGTATCAGGACCATATTCTGGCTTTGCAGTGGCTGTTAAAGGCTTGATCAAAACATCACCGTTGTCAGACTCTATAAAATTTTGTTGTGAGTTTAGTTTACGGACAGTGCCAACTTCTAAAAGCTCATTTTTAATGATTTGTGCGTATAAACTTGATTGTTCAATTTCGAAAAACTCATTTGGATCGGTTGCGTAGTTGGAAACTTTCAATGCTAGCTGATAATGTGCATCAGAAAGTAACTCAATATCTCCTTCCTTAGGAGAAATCTCTATTGCAATAGTATTTTTACCTGATCTCATCAGATGGTTAAGAGGAAATTCTGCAGTAATTTTATTACCGGCTGAGTCTTGCACCACGGGTACACCATTTACTGTTACATAGTATTTGCTGCCAGAAAGATCTACGTCTAAAACAAAGTAGGGTTTTTCATGTAATATGTTCATCGACTTCGTCTCTTCCATTGCTAAGTTCCTAATGTCGTTTGCATTACTATATTGGCTAAAACCAACATAGAAAAATATGATTAATATGTATTTAGTTACTAACACAAGCATTTATACTCTTGGGTTTTGGATCTTTGGGCCAAATAGAAGGAGACATTTCCCAAAATGTTTTTTCATGTTTTACTTTCTTTTTTACTCCGCCAGAGCCTCTGCCCCTACCACGACTCGCCTTATTAACGTTTCGTTTATCGGTACTGGTACTTTTTATACCAACCTCATAATAATAAGCACCTTTAATTGCCATGCCGGTAAAAATTATTTGCCCTCCAACTGCTGGTTTGTCCTTTACATTGCTCGCAAATAACTTGGCTGCAATTCCAATATTACTATAACCACCACTACCTGATAATTCTGCCGTAGCTCCTGCAGCAGCAGTTACGTAAAATACTTTCGCTTCAGCATGAATTATTCCTTTTAATGAAAAGCCAATTTCTCCTACGATAGAAGCAGACTTATCTCCTTTCATTGACCATACTTTTTCATTTACTTTTTTATTCCAGCCTAGTTGACCTGAAATTTTCCCTTCAGTTGAAAAAATAAGGCCTATTATAACTTGTGCCCCTACTTTTCTGTTCGCATCACTCTCTTCTGCAGCATATCGTTTTATTCGTAGAATCAACTCGCCAAAACCCGCATTCATGCGGATCAACCAATCTAAAATGTCTGTCGATGCTGTAGCACCAATAAGGGGGTCAAAAGCTAACTCTATGTTTCCTTCTGTGTCTAGATAGTAATCATTTTCCACTTCAGTTGATTCTACCTTGCCTGAAAGCTTCAAGTTAGGCCAACTAAAGTCAACGTTAACCATTTTTATTTTTTCACTAGTAAAAAAAGAATGAGCTTCTTTTTTACTTTTATTTTCGATGGCAACAGATTGATTACTGAGCCAATTAATTATTCCACCAAATTTATTTTTAAACCCAGGTAAAAATTCATCAATACTACCGTTAACAGACCATTTTTCTGAACCACTTGAAATTGAAAGTGCACAACTTAATTCCCAATTACTACTATCATCGTTGGCTACTGATGTAGATTTACTTTCATCACCAAAAGACTTTGGCGGTTTATACCCGAGACAAATTTCTCCAACCCAAGAGAATTTCTTCCAAGACTCTACTGAAATATTGTAGGGTAGGGACGATGTACAACTAGTGACTTCAATATTATAAATATTGGTCTGGTTTATTACTTCGGTTGTTGGAATAACGGCTTCTTTAAGAAACTTTGATAAACTCCAGTTTTCAGTGGTTGTATTAGCTTTTGCTAGAAAATCAAAGGAGGATGAAGACTGTTTTTCAAAAGTAGGAATGGCTGAGTTACATAAAACTTTTACTGTGGGGCAAATGTGATTATTCCCTTTACCGCAATGACCAGAAAAGTCGATGGATACTTTTTCACTTCCTACAGGGTCATCAATAACTCTTAATAAATGTTTACTTCCCTCCGTTGGAGGCGCGTTTAATACATCAAGAGAATAAGCGCGCTCTTTGTGACTACATTTGATCAATAGTGAGTCTAAACTGCAATCATCTTCTGATTGGCATGATTCAGCATATGTATTTTTAGAGGGACTTTCTTTATTAGTAACCGTCATAATAAATTATGCTTCTTAATTGGTATTATTCAATAGTGTCTTTTGCTTTGTTAAGTAATTGCTGAATAATATTACTTCCATGTTTTTCGTGTAACTGTTGTACACACTCATTTGCCCAAGGCGTATTTTTATTTTGACAAAAATCATCACCGAATTTACAACATAGCGTTATATAATCACAAATGTCTTTTGATGTTGCGATGCTATAACTATTTGCATCTTTCTTTAATTTATTAATTCTATTTTCTAAATGGTCATTCTGTGAATTTTGGCATTGTTCTGGGAAGTGCGTGCGTACATATTTGACCATTCTTAATATAAAAGCTTGGTTTGTCTTTTCTTCAATTTTGGTAAGTTGAAGCTCATCAATTACAAGCATTACCCACCAATCATCACAGTAGGGCAACCCACAACAATTTTACCACCATGCACTGTAGAGTCACCAAGGCGAGCAGCAGGCTTTCCACCAATTAAGACTGTGGTTGAACCCATTGCAATAGTGTCGGGAGGCCCTACACATATACAAGAGTCACCTAACGTAGCTGCTGGCATCATGCCAATTAAAACGGTAGGTATACCGGGCCCAACAATAGGCCCGCCAACATGAGGGATAGGGGGTACGCCTGGGGTTACCATTGGGCATACGTGCATATCTGTTAATCTCGCTGCTGGGGGCATAATTTATCTTCCTAATGTAAGAATGTTAACTATACCCAAACTACCTCAAGATACAAGGTTCAGCTGGAATTAGAAACGTCTTTAGGTAAGAGATTGATTGAAGAGAATGGTTATTCCCTTATCGAAATCAATAACGCTACATAAAACGTTTCTAAACCAGCCCTTTGGGGACGGCTGAACAAAACATGCCCATCGTTGCATCTGTTTTTAAGGGACAACCCTTAATAAAAAGATGCGCCTTGCTCATGATTCGCTCAGACGTCCTGAAGCTCGCATCTTGAGGTGGCTTGGGTATGTATATTAGTCTAATAAACCAAATACACCTAAAGAGTATGAGCGTTTCTCTTTCTTACCTAATAATGAAGAGACTGTTATTGCTTTTCCTAGCGCCAAAATGTCTTTAGTATATTGGTAATTACCCGTACCTGTTTCAAAACCAACACCTACATTGCCAGAGAACTCGTAAGCAATTACATCACCTTTTTCTACACTTACTGAATTTTTAAACTGAATAGTATTTAAACCAGAGCTGTCCATATTCAAATGATTACTTTCCCAAACAGGAACTAATTTGTCATCCATTTTACGCAATACTTTAACTTTCATCTTAGTTGGTGTCATTACAAACGCGCCAACGGCCGTTAAAACACCTTGTTCAGGCATCACGTGCCCCAAGTCAACCACTGTAATTGGTTTGTCGCTCAATACACTGCGTTCAACCAACTCTCCACCTGTATAGTCGAGTAAATTTCCTTCAACTAGAAATATTTTTAAAGCATCAATACGTTTTTGAACAAACTTTCTTACTTGGCTGCGTAATAGGGAAGACTCTTCTACGCGGGAATTTTTTTCAGTATCAAGCACTGAAATAACATGGTTTAATCCTTCAATATCTTTTTTAAGTAACAAATTGGACCCACTTAACTGGTTAATTTTTACTTTTGCTGTCGCTACTTCTTGTTTAAGATTTGTGTTTTCTTGTTCTAATGTTCCTTTGTCCCCAGTGGACTGACAACCCGAAACAACAAAGATAAATGCTACAATAAGAGCTAGTTTTGAATTCATTCCATTTCTCCAATAATTTTTATTTTTAAGTTGAATTGTTTGCTATTTTTCAATTGAAAATTGACTGCTAATTAATGTTTTTTTGTTTAATAAAATATCTATATAATAGCCACCTTCAGAAAAGCCTGCTACAGGACGAGATATTTTGAAAAACTTCTTACCTTTTTCACCTGAAATAATAACAGGTACGGTTCTAATTTTAACCGTTCTGGCACCGTCGAGAAGCTCTGCATGCAACAAGCTAGTTTCAGTTTTAAAATTGTTATAGGTAAAGCCAATATAAACAGTTCTGTCTGCTTTAACACTACCATTTTTTGACTTGTCTATTTTGGTAAACTTATTTCCGTCTACTGCTAATTGTAATACCTGTGGTCTGGCATTAGTTATTGCTTGGGCTCGTTTAGTTTTTAATAGGCCCTGAACCTCCTGAATTGACACACTTTCAGGTATAGCAAAAGTTGCTTGATTGACTTTAGTGCCAGCTAAATCAAAATTGTTTAAATTGATGTACTTATTAATTTCTGCAACAAGCTTTGCCTCAATATCTTTTATGCCTTCTATCGCTCGTTTATTATCTTTATCAAGTTTTATAACCTTATTGTAAACCAATAAAGCATTATTGTTTTCAGGTGAAATTAAGGCTTCTGCTCGCAGAAAACCTCTAGCTTTTGTTAATAATTGTTCAACCTCACTTTTGAGGCGTTCTTGTTTTCTTAGCTGATTATTTTTTTGTTTCTTTTGTGCAATAATTTGGCTTTTCAATTTACTTAGGTTATCGTTTTGTACTTGTTGAATTAATAGTCCTCGCTCTATATATGATAGCGCTTGATTTGGTCGTTTTTGTTTTAACATATCTTCAGCAAATTTGTAGTACCGTTCAGTTATCGCGAATAATCCCCTAATCGCTTTTTTATTATTGGGAGATAATGTTAATATTTGTTCATAATAATAACTCGCATTTTTTTCATCGTTTCCTGATAGTTTGTCGTCTGAAAAGTATTGTTCTGCAGTTTCAAATAACCCTATTATCTTTAATTGAGAATTTATTTGTTCATTTAAGGCGATAATAACATCTGAATTTTTTAGGTCTGGGAATAGCTCAAGTAACTTTGCCGATGCCACATTGGCTTCTTGGTATTGCTCATCATCTAAATGGGTTGTCATTAGATCTAAATGGGCTTGTTTTATTTTTTGATAACCATTTTCAACATCTGGGTGGTTTTGTTCAATGGCCAAAATTTGTTGATAAATTAGATGTAACTGATCGACCAATTTAACGTCTTTTTCAAATTTCTCTTCCATGAGTTTTGCTTCTGCAAGAAGAGCTTTGAGCTCTTCGTCACCTCTAGTGTTAATAGTTTCTTCTTCAGTTATATCAACTGTATCCTCTTGAGTAATATCAATAGGCTCTGCTATTAGTTGCTTAATTGTTTCTTTAGCCGTCAATTCGTTATTAAGGTCATTAAGTTGTGGTGGAGCATCTTCTCTACTTACGGTTAAATAGATAAGAGAAGAAAAAGCAACTAATAATAATCCTGTTGCAATAGGTAAACCATAAGGCTGTTTTTTTATAAATATAATAGAGGAATGACTATTTACGCTCGCTAAAGTCTTAGTGTATTTATCTTTTAATGTAACTATAAATTGTTCTGTTTTTGTTTCGGGTATTTTGGGTGTTCTGATGGATGCACTCATTATCTGAGTTGCATCTGTATCATCTTCTACAGGAACAGCTTTTGATAATTTACTCGTAGAGTGAGCTAATGGCGTTTCAACATGTAAATCAATACCTGTTAACTGCTCTCTGCTTCCATCACTGTCAAATTTTTCTGCTACGAAAAATAATGATAATTCGGGTATTTTGTTGATATCATCAATTAATTCTAGGCCATTTTGATATCGATCTTTTCTATGTTTTGCTAACAATTTAGATATGATTGCTTGGAATGGCTCAGACAAATACTCAGGTAAGCAGGGAACTGGATCAGATATGTGCTTTATACCAACGGATACTGCTGAGTCTCCATCGAAGGGTACTTTTCCAGTTAATAATTGAAAAAAAACAACACCTAAACTATAAATGTCAGAGCGAAAATCAACCTCTTTCCCTTTTGCTTGCTCTGGGCTCATATAATATGGAGTGCCAATAGCTGTTCCTGTTTGTGTCATTCCACTAACAGAGTCAAAAGCTTTGGCTATACCAAAATCCATTAAAACAGAGCGGCCATCATGCTCGTTAATCATTATATTTTCAGGTTTTATGTCTCTATGCACATAACCTTTGTTGCCAGCATAGTTTAACGCCAGTGCTGTCTCTTTAATAACTTTAATTAGATGAAAAAATGAAATGGAGCCAAGTTGCTCTTTTAAATCGACACCTGAAATGTATTCCATAGATAAAAAGTGATGTCCGTTTGAAACTCCTACATCATATACAGTAACAATATTTGGATGAACTAAACGGCTAACAATTTTTGCTTCTCTAAGAAATCTTTCACCAAAACTTGGATCTGAAGATAATTCATGGGACATTACTTTAATGGCAACTTCACGGTCAAAACTCTCTTGAATTGCAAGGTAAACCGTTGCCATGCCACCTTTACCTAGAGTTTTCTTTATTTCATATCCTGCTATTTCAATATTACGGTCTTCCATACGTCCCCAAAATCAGACTTTTTATTCTAATTAATTATATCCATAAAGCTTATTTAAACTTAGTTGTTAAACAAACACCGCTTATTATAGTATATAAATCATACCAAATTATTAATTCACTAAATAGTAATGGTTTATAATAATCATTTATTATTTTATGTAGGTAAAAATTAACTTTGTATATTTGACAATCTTTTATTTTATAATATTCTATCTATATCCTTTACAAGATTATGTGATTATGTAATACATTAAAATAACAAAAATATAGGTTTCTATTCTTATGGCTAATCTTCGTTTGAAGTTAACTTCTCAAAATAATGGACAACACCAAAAACATTTCGAATTTTCATCAATGGGTGGTTCAATTGGACGATCAGATTTATGTGAATGGACGTTATTAGATGAAGAAAGGTTTATATCAAAAAAGCATGCCGAAATTTTTTTTCAAAATAATCAATTTTATATTTCAGACACCAGTACTAACGGAGTTTTTTTAAACAATACAAGTAACTTGTTGGGTGGTGGCAATAGTCATGTATTAAAATTGGGTGAATTATTGATTATTGGCGAGTATCAAATTATTGTTGACGACATTAATTTGAATGTACCCACATCTCAACTGGAATCCAATAATGATCTATTAGATTTGGTTATGGGAGTAGAAAGTATTGAGAAAAATAAGAATAGTTTAGATCCACTTTCTTATCATAATGAAAATTCAATTGTTAATGATAGTTCTCAAGAACTTGGTTTAAATGAAATTTTGGATAATTCAGTTAGTGACAAGGAGCCTGAATCAAACTTTAGTTCTTCAGATTTTAAGGTTTCGGCACAGCCTGGAATGACTTTTGATGAAGAGTCCTTTGATTCCCCTCACAATGAAAAGTTTAATAATGGGAATCTATATGAACAAAAGACCAGTGAGGAAATCCCCTTAGATTGGGAGTTATCAGGCATAATGCCAGCGTTATCAAGTGAGTATCCTGATAATGAATCAAAAGTGGGAGACAAAAATTCTGTTGAAGACTTTTTGTCTAATGATGACGAAGATTTATTATCGCAAAAACCTTTTTCTCAGATAAACGAAGAAAAAGAACCTGATATTAAATCAGCATCTGATGTTGTTGAATCATTTAAGTCTTCAAGTGAAAAAGAGCTCCTTGAGCAAGCTAATATTCCAAAAAATTCTAATGTTTCTAATAAACCTCAACAGGAAGTATTGAAAGAAGAAAGTAATCTACCTTCACTCAATACTGAAAGTCCTCATACAAATGATCCTGATGTTTTTTTTGAAACACTATATAAAAATTTAGAATTACCTGAACAATACAAAAATAGTGTGAATAAACAAGTTTTTGCTGAAGAAGTAGCTGAAGTTCTACTTTTAACTACAAAAGGATTAATGTCGTTATTAAATGGTAGAAGTGTATTCAAACAAGAGTCAAGATTATCATTGACTTCGATACAACCCAGATCTAATAATCCATTAAAGTTTTCTATCGATCCGAGTGATTCATTAGAAATGTTGTTATTGAAAAAGAAAACTGGTTATATGAATGTTCAGGATTCATATAAAGAAGCTATAAGTGATATTCAATCACATCAGATGGCATTTTTAGCTGGTTTACAAGCAACATTAAACGGTATTCTTAACCAGTTAGAGCCTGATAAAATTGAAGCAGAAGCTAATCTTTTAGGAAAAAGCTTTATGGGAATTAACTCCACCTCCAAAGCTTGGAAACTTTATGCGGAAAAACAAAAAGAATTATCAACAAATGTTAAGCAAAATCTTAACGATGTGCTTAGCAAGTATTTTGCAGATTCATACCAGGCACAAATAGATAATATTAAAAATAATTTGAAATAGAGGCTATTTTTATGCAAACAATATCTAAATTTATAATTATATTTTTTCTTTTTACATTAATCATTGGGTGTGCGGTAAAGCCTAGTGAAAGTAACGTTGATTTTACCTATCAAATCACAACTAGTCATGACATTAACCCTAATATTAATGGTCAACCATCACCCGTTCTTGTTCGTGTATATCAATTGTCAAATAAAGTAAATTTTCAAAATGCAACTTATGAAGCCTTATTTGATAATGAACATAGTGCGTTGGGTGCAGAATTTATTAGTATTAATGAATATTTAGTTCACCCTAATACAAGTAACCCTGTTCAGTTACAAATATCTGAAAATGTGAAATATCTTGGTGTTGCTGTGGGTTATAGAAGTATAGATATGGTTAATTGGAGAGCAGTTGTTGCTGTGCCTGAAAATCATTTTTGGAGAAATTTAGGCATTGAAATAAAAGTAGATACATTGTCTGTAAGAGTGATTGAGTTATAAAGAGTTTAAAGACATAAGGGATTAATTATGAGTTGGGAAAAGCGTATTGTTTGGTCAGAAGGAATGTTGCTTCAGCCCCAACATTTTCAACAACAGTCTCGTTACTTTGATAGTCAAATTAGAAATACTTCTCAAATTGCTAACGTTTACCATTGGGGAATTGATTCAATTGTTATTGATAACTCTCTAATGAGTAGTGGTAAAATTTGTATAAATTCTGCTACGGGTGTTTTACCTGACGGAAGCTACTTTAATATTCCAAATATTGATGGTGTACCTCTGGCCTTAGCAGTATCAGATACATTGTTAAATAAGGTGATCTTTCTATCTTTAAATATTCGTCGCCATGGTAACACTGAAGTTTGTAGGGACTCTGATGACAACAGAAGTTATCGATATTTTGTTGAAGAAATGGATGTGCGAGATGTTTCTGGCCATTCTAATTTGGAACAAGCCATAGAAGTTGCCGGTTATAAATTTTGCTTGTTAACTGAATTAGATAGTCTAGATGAGTTTAGCTGTATTCCAATTGGAGTTATCGAAAATATCTCTTCCAGTGGAAAGGTGACATTAAAAGAAAATTTCATTCCTCCATATATTAATATTAAAAGTAACCTTTATCTTCGTAGTTTTTTATCTGAGTTAGTTAACTTAATAGATCATAGAATAAATTCATTATCAGCAAGAGTATCCATTGCAGGAAAAGCAACAACTACTGAAGTGACTGACTTTCTAATGTTACAAGCCCTAAACAGAAATCAGCCATTAATTCGTTATTTGGAAAGTGCTGAAAGTGTAACCCCTCTGGATGTATATTTACAATTAACTTCCTTGATTGGTGAAATGTCTACTTTTATAAAAGCAGACAAACAATCTTCTCAATTACCCATTTATGATCATAATAACTTAACAAGTATATTTGACACTATAATTATCGAGTTACGCCAAATATTCAGTACAGTGTTGGAACAGAATTCAATCAATATCCCTCTTAAAGAGAAAAAATATGGAATTAGGATAGGAGTTGTCGCAGATAAAACGTTATTTAAATCAGGCTCATTTATATTGGCTGTTAATGCGGATATAAAACCTGATGAAATTCGAAAGTATTTTCCTTCACAGGTTAAAATTGGTGCTGTTGAGCAAATTAAAGAATTAGTAAATGTTCAGTTACCCGGAATTCTTTTAAATAACCTTGCTGTTGCTCCTCGAGAAATTCCATACCAAAGGAATTTTGTTTACTTTGAATTGGTCCCTAAAGGTGAGTATTGGAATGCTCTAGTTAAGTCTGGTGGCATTGCTATTCATATTGGTACTAACTTCCCCAATCTATCTATGGAGCTTTGGGCTATTAGAGGGGGAAGTGAATGAGTGATGATGACAGCTTATCAAAAACCATGATAATTCCAAATCCTGGTGGTCGACGCACTTCTACACAAGCAAATGAGCCAGCGCCATTTGATGGAAGTAGACATACACCTGTAAAACCTACAATGTCTCCACAACAGCATAATCATAGTAATATAGGATTGCCTAAAGGAGAGAACGTTATATTATTTCTAAGCCATGAAATACTTGTCTTAGCTGGGAATATACGCTCTTTGGAACCAAGTAAAACTGTCCAACTATTGAGAAAAGATGTTGAGCAACTGATTGAACGATATACAAATGCTTTAACCGAACATTCAGTTAGTAAAGAAGTTATTTTAACGTCTAGGTATATTATTTGTTGTTTACTTGATGAGCTGGTGTTATCCACTCCTTGGGGAAGCGATAGTGAATGGAGCCATCAAACACTTTTGGTTAAATATCATAATGAAACTTGGGGTGGGGAAAAGTTTTTTCTTATAGTAAACAAACTATTAGAGCAGCCTCAACGTAGCATTGATTTGATTGAATTGTGTTATCTTTGTATTGCTATAGGATTCTCTGGAAAATACCGAGTTTCTCAACAAGGGAACAGTGAGCTAATAAATATTGGTGAGACTATTTATAATCAAATCAGTCAATATCGTCCAGTAGATCGAGATTTATCACCTAAGTGGCAGGGAGTTAGTTCCAAACAAAAAAATTCAGTGAGTAATATCCCACTATTTGTCTTTATCTTTAGTTTTTTATTTATTTTAGCTGGCACTTATATTGGCTTTTTACTTAACCTACAATCAAAAGTTGATCCTGTGTATGAAAATTTGGAATCAATTGGCTGGAAAGATTTTGTTATAAAAATTAAAGAACAACCCCAAAATTCAGTTCAAATTTCACAGCAATTACGGGACATGTTGTCAGTAGAAATAGCAGATAAAATGTTAGATGTAATTGTTAACAGTGAAGAAATGTTAACTATTCGGTTTAGTAGTACTAGTTTATTCAAATCAGGTAATACAGCAGTTAATGAGAATGCATTACCAGATGTAAATATATTGGTCAATGCAATTAAAAAATATTCAGATAGTGTTTTAGTTATTGGGCATACTGACTCTACAGGTAAAGCTGATTCAAATTGGGTTATTTCTCGCAGGAGAGCTGAAGCTATTGCCGAATGGCTCAAAAAAGCAAACTATCAGCTAGACAGCATCATAACAAGAGGCGTTGCTGATACACAGCCTGTAATAAATAATGATAACTCATATAATCGAAGTTTAAATAGGCGTGTAGATATTATTTTAGTGATGAAAGGATAGTAATAATAATGGAACTAATAAAAAGAATTTATCGAAGCTCATTATTTATACCCTTTGTTATAATTTTCCTTATTTCAATATTAATATGGTTTACAGGTCCATATTTTGCCTTTGCTGGTTATTATCCCTTAGCTGAAATTAGCTCTAGATTTGCTAGTATTGTTTTAATTCTGCTTATTTTTGCGATATATAAACTAATTGCTTACCATCGAGCTTCAAAATTGCAACAGAGTATGGCAGAAGATATTGCAGATGATAACGGTGTAGAGGATGTTATTAGCGCAGAATCAGTTGAGCTAAAAATCAAATTTGAACAAGCATTTAGCATTCTTCATAAAAAGAAAAAAGGTCATGGAAATTCACTTACTGATCTCCCTTGGTATATGATTATTGGTTCTCCAGGGTGTGGAAAAACAACTCTTTTATCTAACTCCGGCCTTAAATTCCCTTTATTTGAAAAGTTTTCAAACCAAGCAATTAAAGGCGTAGGGGGGACTAGAAATTGTGATTGGTGGTTTACTGATGAAGCGGTATTACTTGACACTGCGGGTCGTTATACCTCAAGGGATAGTCATAAAGATGTAGATGAATCTGGTTGGAATAATTTTTTAAGATTAATTAAAAAATATAGAAAAAAACCAATAAGCGGGGTTATTGCAAGCTTTAGTATAGCTGATCTACTTACAATGAATGATTTTGAAATTGGTCAGCAACTAATTCAAACTAAAAATAGAGTATCAGAATTAAATGAATTTTTTGGTGCTAAGCTTCCTGTTTATATTATATTAACTAAATGTGATATGTTGGCTGGTTTTAATGAGTTTTATGAAAATTTTTCACATAAAGAGCGAGAGCAAACCTTTGGTATTACCTTTGATTATAATAAAACAGAAAATGATGTAGCTGCACAGTTTTCGAATCAATTCGATGAGTTGATGAAATCTCTTTCGCGACGACAATGGCCAAGAATGTCTCTTGAAAGAGATAGCAATCGAAAATTTTTAGTTTATAGTTTTACTGACCAGTTGGCTTCTCTTAAAAAAAATATTGAAAATTTGGTAGAGCATTTGTCAGATGAAGACTCTACATGTACAAACGGTATTGTAAGGGGAGTATATTTTACCAGTGGTACACAGCAGGGAGCTCCTATTGATAGGATTATGGCAAGCTTTTCGCAGCAATTTGGGCTTAAAAGTACTGCTCAGGTAATGTGGAATAATGATTCTAGAAGTTATTTTATTACCGATTTATTACAAAAAGTTATTTTTCCAGAATCGGAACAGTTTGGAGTACTTGCTGGGTATAGACGTCGTAAGGGTGTTATTTCTCGATCTATCATCGTGGCAGCAGGTATTCTAACTATTTCGCTGTTAGTTACTTGGTATATAAGTCATAAAAATAATGTTAGAAACATTGATTCGAGCATTTTAGCGGTTAAAAACTGGCAAGATCAATATCAAGACTCCTCTGTAAATTCAAATATTAGAAGCTATTTACCAGCATTAGGTGGTTTTTCAAAAAATTTAAAATTATTGGTTGATCAAAAAGAAGCAAGTTTTTCAGGTTTCGGATTAGATCAATCTACTTCGCTTTATGAGGCGTTTGATGCTAGCTATGCGCGTTTACTTAAAATAGTTCTTTTGCCTTATGTAAAGAAAAAAATAGAAAATAGTCTAACAAAAAGAAATGGCGCTAAAGATAACTATCTAGCACTTAAAGCCTATTTAATGTTAGGAAATAAGGAACGACGTGATGAGGCATTTCTTTATGATTGGTTTAATAATTCTTTGAAGAATGATGGGAGCCTTTCAGAATCAGACAAAGGGGATCTAAATAGTCATTTTGAACAGTTGGTTAAAAGTGAAATGCCAACGGGAACACTCGATGACAAACTTATTAACAATTCTAGAGAATATATTAATCAAGGTTCATTAATTGATTTGTATTATCAGCAATTCAAACACAGCAATATTGATAACGCTAAGTATATGATGACAATGTCCCAGCTAGCAGGGGCAGAATGGCAAAGTGTATTTACTAGTGAATTAGAAGGCATATCCAACTTTTATTCTCCAGAAACATTTCAAGAAATAAAGACAAAATTGTTAGTCCAATATATTACGAGGCTAGAGAATGAAGAGTGGATACTTGGAAGTAATAATCAACCAGACAAAGGGAAGCTTTCACGAGATCTAATAAAAGCATATTCTCATGATTATGTTAAGCAGTGGAAGAATATATTAACTAAAGTAAATGTAAGTGTGTTTGATAGTCTTCAAACTGGCATTGATAGTTTAAATGTTTCAAGTGCTGTTGATTCTCCAATTATTTACTTATTAGAAACTGTTTCAACATATACACAACTTGACAATGAAGATCTTTTAAATAAAGTTAGTAATTCCTCTGGGACTTATAATGCCAAACTAAACCGTCTTAAAAAGCTAAAAAGCTTAAGAGCTTCAGACTCTCCTGAGCTCTTCATAACGTCTCAGTTTAACAAGTTACATGAACTTATGAGCAAAGAAAAAAAGCTGTTAATTTATGACAGAATGTCTACTATTTTTTCAAAATTGGCTTTAGATCTATCTCGATTCAGTGAATCAAATGATGAAGTTGCTATTAATAAAGTGATGGAGCCTTTACGTACTTTTGCTTTCAAGCAGCCCTTTCCATTGAGTCAATGGTTAGACGAAATAGTTGGTAACATTGATCATTTAATGAAAAGGGAAAAAGTTAAACAAATTGTATACTTATGGCAACAAGAAATTGTACCACGTTGTAACGATATCACTCAAAACAGGTATCCTTTTAATAAGGAGTCCTCCAGAAATGTGTCTTCTATTGAGTTATCTGATTTATTTTCTGATTATGGTATTTTGAGTGAATTTTTCAATCAAAATATTAAACCTTTAGTTAACCATAGTTCATATCCGTGGAAATGGAAAAACATAAAATCAAAGGGAAATGGTTTACCAAATGAGGTTTTGAGATACTTTGAATTAATTGATCGTATTAAAAGTTCATTGTTCCAAATGGATAAACGATCTCCTAGTTTAAGTTTGATTTTAAAACCCGTTTTTCTAGATAGTAAAGCGGCAAAATTTGAAATAAACCATTACGGTAAACGTTTCAGTTATCAATTTGGTCGAGCAACTAATACGCAATTAAAATGGCCTTCTGCTAATCCTGATTTGGGAATGACATATACATTTTTTAGAAAAGATGGAAGTGAAGCCATAACTCATGAAAATGGCTCTTTTGCTTTATTTCGACTATTTGACAATGCAGATATCAAAAAAGTTAGTAATAATAAGATAGAAGTTACATTTTCCACTGAAAGTTATAGGGCAATATATGAGGTAAAAGCTGAGCATGGAGCTAATCCATTAGTTTTTGATTTGTTATCTCAGTTTAAATGCTCTCGTGGCCTTTAAGGGGCATTCATGAAAGTTGGATACTTTGGAAAGCTACCAAGCTATGGTGATTTCATTCAGAGAAACGTATCTCCTTTAATAATAAAGAATATGGATAATTGGTTACTACAGTCGATTGAAAATTCTAGATCTCAATTAGGGAATGACTGGCAGCAAAGCTATTTTAATAGCCCTATATGGCGTTTTGTCATAAGTAAGGGCATAATCTGCGATCAAGTGCTAACTGGTTTTATGATGCCAAGTGTAGATAAAGCAGGTAGATCATATCCATTTAGTGTTGTTTGTGAGCTAGACGAAGAGGTAAATCCTTTTATTGTAGCAAGACAATTAGATGCAAATCACAAACAAGTTGAAGATTTTGTTTTAAGTTTGTTGGAAAACAGAAAACCTAACTTGGATGAAATCCAACGAGTACTAGACAATTTATATTCTGGTTGTAGAGATATTTCCTATCATGGTATGCAGCATTATCCACCAAGTACTTATAATGAAATAGGCTCCATTATTGATAACGAATTAAATGATTTAAGTCGTTGTAACGATACTTTTTTGGAAAGTTTATTATCAATGCAAAAAATTAAAATAACTTTATGGTGGACTTCTGGGGGGATTGGACTCACTCCTAGAAAAAGATATTTTAATGGACTACCTCCTGTAGATTCATATTTATCATTCTTATTAGGGACAGAAAAATTATGACAGATTTGTGGCACAGTTTTTCAGTGACAGATGTTGGAATGAAGAGAAATGTGAATCAGGATGCAATTTATACATCCGATTCGGATAAACTTTGGATTGTTGCTGATGGCATGGGAGGACATGCAGAAGGGGATAAAGCAAGTAAAGCGCTTGTTAAAGCCTTTGAAAATTTAGACTTAAGCGATTTTTTATCTGAAAGGATTTTACAGATTGAAGCGACAATTTGTAAAGTAAATAATGAATTACAGATATACTCTCGCACTACATTAAATGGAAAAGCGATTGGTACTACTGTTGTTTTATATACAGTTTGTCAGGGAGTCGGTGTTTTAATTTGGGCCGGTGACTCTAGAGGTTATAAAGTTGTAAAAAATGAATTTAAACAAATAAGTTGGGATCATAGTCATGTCGAGGAGTTACTAAAGGCAGGTCAAATTACTAAAGAGGAAGCTGCAGAAAGTAAATTATCAAATGTGATCACTAGAGCCGTAGGTGCACATAAAGATATTTATTTCGATCACGTCTTGATTCCCGCAAATTTCGACAATACTATTTTGCTATGTAGTGATGGCTTAACAAATGAATTAAATGATGTTGAAATCAATACTGTTATTCAAAAGGAAAAGTGTTCACAAAAAGCTATTGATAGTTTGCTTAACAAAACACTAGATAAAGGAGCAAAGGATAATGTATCAATCATTGTTATTGGTAATCAGTATTGTGAAAATGAGACTCAAGAAGTCACTAGTTTATATAGTCATTTGAATAACGATGCTTCAATTGTCAGTCAGAATTTTTTTCAAGGTATAATTGAGAGGCCAGAGTATAAAGTTCAGCTAGCATCTATTCTTAATTCTTGTATAACAGAGAATATTTCAAAAACTCCCCTTTGTATCACTACTAAAGATAAAGCTATTGTAAAATATGAAAAAGAACTGCCAACTAAGAACTATCCTAAAGTTAGAAATATAGACCTAATAAAAAATAAAATAAGTAAGTTAGCTAACTTATTTATTATTATTGCTTTGATTTTAATCGCTAGTTATATGTTTTTAAATTACGATTTTATTTTAGATTATATAAATAACTGGATGTAATTCATGAGAATATGTAACGGTTTCTAGATAATTTATTACCACTATCGGCATTTTTCAAGGCAGTTATCGCCTAAATTGTTAAGCAGCTTCTTTATATTGCTCTGGATTTTACTCCACCGAGCCTATTGGCTGCCAGTTCCTCTCTTCTTTTGACCATCACTCAGGATGCTCATTGCTTTTTTTCTGATATAACACTTTTAGTTTGTGAAGGTCTGTGAAGGTCTGGGGAAAGCACTTAGCTAAGTTTTACATTCCAAGGTAATAATGTTTCGATATCAAGTGCAGGATTGGTGAGTTGTTCTAGGCAATGCATGAGATAATCGAATGGAATT
>MAAC01012110.1_pt1 | contig 19609 bp, 18 predicted proteins | sample 1115981 | NCBI WGS metagenome assembly MAAC01 (sample SAMN04961126, study PRJNA320927) | seawater metagenome | isolation source: sample BD02T64 sea water enriched with oil for 64 days | place: USA:Gulf of Mexico | collected 2013-07-27
AATAATTTCAGCCATTAAACTCTCTTTCAATTTTTAACATTGTGCAAGTCATTGTGCTAGCGAAAGTGCTAGGTTAGAATGCTTATCGCATTGTTGCACCAAGTATATGAGTTCATTTTACCCTTTTTATGAGGGGCTTTCATACTTATTTAATTTCAAATATCGTATATATAGGCTTAACTGCAAATTCTATGGAAAAATTAACAATAAAAATATTATTCACAGCGTTAGTATTATTACTAGCGGGCTGCTCTTCTTCAGAGGCTGAACTTGATAAAGTGCCTGATAAATCTGCACAGGCCTTGTTTGTAGATGCAAGAACGTCACTTGATAATGGTTTGTATCAAAAAGCGATTCAAATTTTAAGTGCTATAGATTCTCGCTTTCCTTTTGGCCCTATTTCACATCAAGTACAGCTAGATTTAATTTATGCTTACTATAAGGTGGGTGATGCAGCTCAAGGTATTGCTTTAACCGATAGGTTTTTACGCTTAAATCCTAATAACCCTAATATTGATTATGTTTATTACATGCGTGCATTAATTAACATATCTACAGAAGAGAATTTATTTCAAGACATTGCAGGCATAGATCGCTCAGATAGAGATCCCACGGCTTCGCGTGATGCTTTTAATGATTTTAAACGCATTATTACTGACTACCCTGAAAGTAAATATGCCGCCGACGCCCGCAAACGTATGATTTCAATAAAATCTCGTTTAGCAAAATATGAAATAGCCATCGCTAATTTTTATTTAAAACGTGAAGCTTATGCATCAGCCGCTAATCGAGGTCGTTACGTGGTTGAGTATTTTGCTCCCAGCCCAGAAGTAGAACCCGCATTAGAAATAATGATTGAATGTTATGAAAAACTTGGCTTAGTCGATTTAAAGAAAAATGCTTTGCAAGTGCTTGCCGCAAATTATCCTAATAATTCATTAGTTAACTAGAAAGCAGTTATTAGTATGGAAAGTTTCGAGTTACGAAGGCAAGACACTCTATGTGTGCTGGCTTCGCGACTCGCAACTATTAACTCGTCACTTAAATAGCTTCTTGGTTTTCTTCACCCGTTCTGATACGAATAACACGCTCAACATCCGTAATAAAAATTTTACCATCACCAATTTTACCCGTTTGTGCTGTGGCAAGAATAGCACTCACACAACGATCAACATCTTCTTTAGCAATAATAATTTCTAATTTCACCTTTGGTAGAAAATCAACCATATACTCTGCACCACGATAAAGTTCAGTATGGCCTTTTTGTCGACCAAAGCCCTTAACTTCAGAGACAGTCATCCCCATAATACCAATTTCGCCTAACGCTTCTCGTACATCATCCATTTTAAAAGGTTTAATGATCGCTTCTATTTTTTTCATGCTATTTCTCTACATTAACGTTAATTAATATTATTACAGCGCGTTTAGTGTAAATTATCAATATCCAGCATGGCTTTTATTTTGTTAAACTATCATTTTGATAACATTTTTTCTTAGGAAACTTTATGGATCAGCAAACAATCATTGATGAAATGAAAGTTTTACCTGTAATTGACGTGCAATTTGAAATACGCCGTCGTATTGACTTCATCAAGCAAACACTTACTCAATCAGGCCTAAAAAACTTAGTACTTGGCATCAGCGGTGGTGTTGACTCATCTACCTGCGGTCGCCTAGCCCAACTAGCCGTTGATGAACTTAACACTGAGCTATCAAGTGAATATCAATTTATTGCGGTACGTTTACCTTTTGGTGTACAAGCTGATGAAGAAGATGCTCAACAAGCTATTGATTTTATTCAACCTAGTCATTGTGTCACCACCAATGTACTAGAGGGTGTCAATGGTATCCATCAACAAGTTATCAATGCACTTACTGACACTAAATTATTATCAGCTTCAAAAGAGCAAATTGACTTCTCAAAAGGCAATGTAAAAGCACGCGCCCGTATGGTCTCTCAATATCATATTGCCGGTATTTTAGGTGCTCTAGTATTAGGTACCGATCATAGCGCAGAGAATATTACTGGTTTTTTCACTAAATGGGGCGATGGTGCTTGCGATTTAGCACCTTTGTTTGGTCTTTCTAAACGCCAAGTAAGAATGTTAGCTGAAACACTAGGCGCACCAGCAATACTGGTAGAAAAAGCCCCTACCGCTGATTTGGAGTGCTTAGATCCTGGAAAAACCGATGAAGATGCCCTAGGGATAAGCTACAATCAACTTGATGATTTTCTTGAAGGTAAACACATTAGTGATGACGTAAGCACACATATCATCAATATTTATTTAAAAACTCAACATAAACGCCAAGCAATACCGACTATATATGGATAATTAATTTTACCCGACACTCGCAAAATCCATTTTCATTAGCTATACCTAAATAACAAGGACGCTAACTTAAAATGGATTTTTATTATGAGCAATACCCTCCCGCGCTTTTTTATTTCTGGATTTACCCTGATAGAATTAATGGTTTCAATCGCCATTACTTCAATACTCGTGAGTATTGCTATGCCTAGCCTAAATGCATATTTGAGTCAGCTAAGAGTAGATAATGAGATATCGGCATTACATCGTTTATTATTTACTGCTAGAAATGCAGCGATTAATACTCAATTACCCGTTACTATTTGTCCATTAAACGAGCAAAAGCAATGCTCTATTCAATGGCAAAATGAAATTGCTGTTTTTATTGATTTGAATAATAACAACATCTATGAGCCCCTTAACAATGAAACCTTACTCAGAACTAAGTCGGCAATAAGAAGTACCGATAGATTACAATATGGTATAGGGCGTAGCCGTATTATTTATGCACCAACAGGCAGAACGACTGGCTGGGGAAGTAATGGCACCTTTAAATACTGTCCTGAAAACTATCCAGAGCAGTCACGTGCTATCAGTATTGCAACCTCGGGTAGATTATATGCTAGTAGTGATATTGATCATGATGGTAGAGATGAAGTACGCTCTGGAAGTGAAATTGATTGCCGGGCTGAATAACGCTAGGCAGAGGTGATCATTGGTATAAACTAGAAAAAAACTATGATTACTGGTATAACTAATACTAGCTATATATAAGTTATGTGTTGTTGTCTCTAGGTTGTCTTATGTTAAATAATATTTTTTCTACGAGTAAAAAAGTCGATAATACTACAGGTAAGTGCCTTGGCAAAAAACAGCCTGTTACCGCTATTAATAAAAATCATGCAAAAATTCATGCTTTCACTCTTATTGAATTAATGGTGGGGGTTGCTGTACTTGGTATTATCACCGCAATTGCTATGCCTAGCCTAAACCAGCTTTTAGTCAGTATGCGTGTAGATAATGAAATATCTCAAATACAGCGTCTCGTACTATCAGCAAGAAACTCTGCCGTTAGTATGGGCTTCAATGTGACGATTTGCCCTCTAGATGTTAATAACAATTGTACCAATAACTGGGGAAATGCGCTTAGTGTTTTTATCGACTTAGATAACGATAATATTTATGAGCCTGCCGACGATGAAGCATTACTAAAAGTTAAATCAGCATTAACAACTAATGACACTTTAACCTACGCAGGCTTTAGCCGCATTACCTTTGCTCCCACAGGCACACTTGCTACGGTATTAAATAGCACTTTTCTTTATTGCCCACAAGGTTCTGGTAATTTAGGCAGATCTGTCGTTGTAAGTGCCTCAGGACGAGCCATTCAAAGCTCAGATGTAGATAATGATGGGATAGATGAAGATAGAAATGGCGTCGATATAGCTTGTCCCTAAAAGTAGAAATAATTAAGCTAAGTGCTAAAAAGCCCGATTAAGTTATCTTAATCGGGCTTTTTATATTAGTATTTTGGCTATGTTGTACTTAACTGTTGTCGATATGGTTTAACTTGTAGGAACGGTTTCAACCGCAAAATTCTCGAGGATAAATCCTCTCCTACAAAAACCTTTAAATTAATGGATAACATATATAACCATAATTAACGGGTACATAGCCATTATTGTTTTTAACGGTTGCTATTGCACCGTATCCAAAAATAACTGCTGCGCTCTGCGCCCTTTAAACTTTTCTTGCAAGGGTACACATTCTTTTACTTTATAAATAGCCCGTGCAGAGTCCTCACTATTTAATTTGATTTTTTGCTTCATTAATACTGCAGTCAACTCCCTCATACTTTTGTATGGGGTATTGGTGAAACTAATGGTTTCTCCGCCACCGATCAATTCAACATGACATTTCATTTCAATATCTACAGGCGCTATCACTTTGGTTTTAGTGCCTGCACTAGCATTAGCCTGTACTGCAAAACTTGTCGTTAAGCTAACGCTAAACAAGGTTATTAGTAAGGGTAAAACAAGGGCTATTTTCATCAACTTAATTTGAGTTTTCATTTTATTATCTCCAACATGCTGGTGGTGCCTTTTGACCTGCTTCATTAACCGTCAAAACTGTACAACCAGCATCATTAGCTTGTGCGCCTTGCGCAGTCGCCGTTAAAATAAAAGTGGTGCCACCATTAGCAGTAGTCCCCCCAATACTGTAATTACCAAATTCAGTCACATGAGGGTTATTAGTCATACCTAAATCCGTCATATCTACGGTATATGTGCGACGGTCAATAAAAGCTTCTTCTTGTAAATTAGCAAGGTGTAAAAGCTCTCGTTCTCCTTCACTTCTATTTGAGCTGAGCACAAAATTAGTATAAGAAGGATAAGCTACCGCCGCTAAAATACCAACAATAGCAACCGTAATCATTAACTCAATCAGGGTAAACCCTAGAGCATGCTTTGTTATTGAAGGTATTTTCATCATTTTTTTCATCTTGCTTATTTTTCCTTATAACTAATTAACGTATAAATAAGTACGCATTGTTTTTGCTTTTACGCCCGTACAATCTCTATTGCCATCACACAAAACCACAATCCCTGGTGCAATAGTACTCCGATCGCCTGCTGGAGGATCAGTGGGATCAATAGGTGGCTCTCCATCTCTTTGCACATGATCCACAGTTACAAAAGTAGGATCTCCTGGTGGATTAGAGCCAATAACTCGTTTTCGCCAAGTATCGTAAATCGTTGTACCAAGAGATAAATGAACGGCATAAAGCTGTGCGACGCCTTCAAGTAAGGTACAGTCATTAACATTGTCAGTCGATGCTGGGGTAAATGAGTTGAAATAAGCAACCCCCGCAACAACCGCCCCTTTGGCCATACTCTTTTCACCAGTATCGAAGGATATATACCAACCTGACTTTTCGCTCGCTTCAAGTAAATCAGCCAATTGTTGAGTTGATAACTCAGCTGTATTTTCAGGTAAATCTTGCAGAGGATTATCGGTATAGTCCATCAAATCTGTAATAGGTACTGCCGTGGGAATATCAGCACCCGTTAATGATTGAGTAAGAATCACCCCATCTTTGATCATAAAATATTTATCATCAGTTTCTGTACCAATTGGGTCAGATCTATCACCACTACCCAGTAGAACAGCATCAAAAGGCCTATCATACTGACTAACCGTAAACTCGCCTGTTTCATCACCAGCTTCATCTAATATGGCGGTTTTTACCGTTTGAGTTATTAAGGCTCTAGCGATAACAGGCTGGCTGAAGAATCGTCTATCCGTTGCTACAGTGCTCCCCCCTAAACTAGCTAATTTAATTGCCGTCCAAGGGGTTGCTCCACTATTAGAGTTAGCCCCAGGCATATCAACTCGCCATACATTACCGCCCGTATCACCGGCATATAGTCTATCAACTAAACCATCAGAGTCACTATCAAGAACAGCAATACGTGATGGTATGCTATCTACACCAGAAAAATGAGTGTTAGTATCACTTTGTGCCGCAGGGGTTAAACTCCACTTTAAGGTACCTAACTTAGCATCAACCATATACATACCACGACCAGTAAGATCATCAGCTCCTACACCAGAGTTATCTTTAATGGTTGAATAACCAGCACCAATAAATAAGACTGGTTTTGCCACACCACCGTCCATATTAATAGCCGAATAACCTACTTTTGGTTGTGACCATGATTGGGCTAACTCGCTAAAACCTGTGGTATTATTATCTATTTTCCACATTAATACTGGAGAATCAGGTATAGAAATATCAATGGCATAATAAGAAGAGCCACCTCGGCGCAAACCAAAAAATATCCATGCCTTATCACCATTAGCACTATTAACGAAACCATCACCATTGCTATCTAATATATAAGCCGTTACAGAGCCATCCACACCATAAATTTTATCTGATGATGAAAAATTATCACGCAAACCTGATATATTAGCTAAAAGCTCATGGGGCATAAATGCCCAAGTTTCATCAACAGTAGCACCGTGATCATCAAACATGTGTAAAAAACCCGCATTAGTACCAACAATAATGCGAACATCTTGATCGTTAACCGAGCCACCATAATTAATAACTAAAGGTTTTGAATGTAAAGGATCACCAAAAACATCGTAGCGTATATCGGTAGTGCTCTCATCACCATCTTCATCGTCAACATCAATGCCTAAATTCCAATCAAAATATGCTTGTGCATCAGCAAGTTCAATCCCCAATAAATCAGCAAAAACTTGCTCATTGCCCGAAAGGGCTGCGCTATTCAACAAAGACAAACTAGTGCTGCTAGCCAAACTACCATCAATATTACTGTAAATAACACGGTTACTTTTATTGCGTAACATTTCAGCGACACCACCTTCTAGTACTTCGTCTCCATCCGCCTCCCCCGTATACCAAAAAGTCTTAGCCCCATCTTTAATATTGCCATCACTAGTAATGGCAGGAACATTATCCCTATCAACTAAGGAGCTACCTGCTACTTCTAGTTTTTTCAAGTTACCTTGCCAGCGCGGACCACGATCAGGTAAGAACATAGCATAATAAACAGCATTTAAAGTTTCAGTTCGGTCAAAAATATTTGAAGCAACGGAAGGAGAGGTGAAGCTACCATCTACCTCTAAAATTTCGATTAGCGCAGATTGCAAATGAGAAAGTAAGGTACTTGGATCTTCAGCATTGTAATATTGCCCACCACCTAAGTCGGCCGCTTCTGTGAGTAAGGGTGCCGCTGCCTGAGCCCCAGAGCTAAACCCTACCGTATATAAAGTAGCTGTTTGCTTACCATCAAGATTAGCGTTAATATCATACTTATGCATCCAGCCTGCCAAAGCAGGTAAATAATTACCATCAACGACTACTATTTCCTCAACCGATTCCACGGATAAACCCGCAACGTAGCCGTCAACCGCGTGATCCATTGTTGGTACACCATCGGTAATCATAATAATGTGCACATCACTAGCACACTCAGTGTAAGGGGTAATATAATTACCATTATCTTCAATTGCAGTATCTCGAGGTGGCGTATTGCCAACATAACCACCGCGGTTTGAATCATTATCACCAAAATCTACTGACAAACCACCAAAATAACGTCTTGCCTCATATAAAGTTTCGCATAATGGCGTGTTAGTTTCACCATCAACGTCATCTTGAATAATATCCACTAACTGCTGTCTAGCAACTAAGTCCATATCCTGAATACCAAAAACAACCCGTCCTCCATCTCGAACATTCTCTCCCTGATGGTTATGGTTAAAAATTTGCATACCAAAATCAACACCGGGGGCTGATTCAATCAAATTAGTGATGGTATTTTTCGCAATGGTAAGGCGAGCTTGATTGACGGTACCTATATCGTCTTCCGAGCCCTGCGACCAGCGTAAGTAATTGTCTGTATATAAAGTGATAACCTCACCTGCACCAAGGTTAGTATTAGAGCTATTAGCAGAGGCAGTGTAATAATCAGGTGTGGCTAGTGTACCTTCACCATCAATAGGGTAACCATCAGATAACTGAGTAATATTTCCATCCCCATCGTCCACGCCTGCGTTACTCGGATTTGACAGTAAAATATCATCTAAACAATCAACAATATCTATATTGGCACCCGTATTATCAGGAACTTCTTGCCAGCTGCCTGAGTTACCTTGAAAAGTGTATTCTCGAATATAGCCAGTATAAAAGCCCACTGAGTCTAACTTTTGCTTAGCGGTATCACAGCTATTAATAGCAGAAAGAAAACGACGTTGCTCTGTTGGATCATCAGGAACTGGCACGGTATTATCAACGCCAACCCCTTTAGTGAAATAAATAAAGTCACTAGAAAGGGAATTAAAGCCACCAATCGCAGGGTAATCTTCAGTTGGATCATAAGGTGTTTTAATTTCTTCGGTGGTATTCATGCTGCCCGAATTATCAAAAATAATCAGTACTTTGGGTTTACCACCCGCACGCTGCGCTGAATTACCAATATAAAGATCAATATCCTCAGCACGACTAATATCCGACAGTAATAGTAAACCTATTAATAGTAATTTTTTCATTTTATCCCCCGTTAAGCTGCTGGGCTATGCCCGCATTTACTTGAACATTGCTGGTATTAGCGCGGCCGTATAATTTAATGGCTTGAATATCAAGCATATTACACTTAGTGTCTTCCGCATCAGATGGCTGTATTGAGTAGGGGCAATCAACAACTAAACCATTGGCGTTAACCATAGTGATATTAGCGGTAGTATTTGGAGACGTTACTACGCCCCCCATATCCATAGGAAACTGAGTCGCTGTTGTCGTCAGAAAGGCATTATTATTACCCTGTATTTGCACAGAAATAATTTGATCTATCGAACTAATAACTTCTTGCACCGCATTAACTTTAATTTGACTGCTACCTGACATTTTCATATCAGAAGTTGTATTTAACATTAACGCTGAGGCGACAGCGGTTAGCGCAACTAAAAAGACTAAAGAAACAATCAACACGACACCTTGTTGCTTTTTACCTGTATTCAATTGATTTAACTGGTTATTTATTTCTGCCATGTATCGGTCCTCGCATTATAGAGTGTTACTGTGGTGGTGAATAACAAACGGCGATAGTTGTCATTGACCACCAGTGCTGGCAAATCGCCTATTTGATAAGTATTAGTATTGGTATAACTATTATCAGGCAAAATATCTCGCGCTAAAACGAAAATTCTTACCGCTAAGATATTACTGTTATTTTTGTCCCAAAGAGCCTGATTCATGTTAATTGGAGAAATAAAAGCATCGACATTGCCATCATCATTAGCATCGACACCATACATAAAGTGAATCACTTCAATACCATCAATTAAAGGGGCGAAAGTCATACCATTGTTTGCCGATAATACCCCTTGCATTAAAACAGGTACGGTTAAATTGCCTTGTACTTCATCACTAATATAATAAACATGATGCTGATATTGCCAAACACGGCCATTATTCACTACTGGCGTCGCCCCTGCACCAACCCCAGAAAAAATAACCCCTGTATCAGTGTTAGCATTCAAATAATATAAAGTAGCAACGGTATTACCAACAGCAACAGGAGGTGTTAACACACGCTTAATTTGTATTACATCTGAGCCAATCTTAGCATCATTAATACAACCTATCGGGCTAGCATTTACGGCATTAATGCCCCAAAGGCTACGAAAAGTACCAACATTCTGTGGAAAACTGCCATTATTTAAGCCCTGCCCTACACAGTCGGGGCCGCCAATAACAGGAATTACAGGTACAAAGCTAGTTGTTAATTGGCCAGGCATGTCTCCCCAAAAACCTTCACGTAATAAATCATCCGTTAAGACACTAAGGGTAAAACGACCATTTTCTTGTAATGCACCTAAGCTGCTCGTTTGAGTAGAGGTGGTTTTCATACCCACAAAAATAGTTAATACACCAGCAAAGATCACTAAGCCAATTGCGAGTGAAATAAATATTTCTAATAAACTAAAACCTTTTTGATATTTATTCATATTCACACTATTACAAACCTATAAAAACTAAAGTTAAAGTTAAAACCCATTTAAAAAATAAATGCCTGAATGTGTACTTGTCTTCGCTGATCATTGGCGGTACCACAAGCGGCATTGGTTACAAGGCCAACGCCCGCTGCAGCACCATCTTGCGTACTTGTACGACCTTGCCAACTTACAGTCACAGTAATTGCATTATTATTTTGAGTAATACAACCAATAGCATTAAGCAAACCGCCTGCATTTTGTCCGCCAGCAGTGACATTTGCTCCTCGAAGTTGTTGTGTCCATTGAAATAAATCGGTAGCAACCATCTGTGCTGAATTGCATAATGCGGCAGGAGTATTACATGCAGGTGCTGGCGCAACGCCAGGATCAGCAGCGCCATACGTACCCACATAAGTGTTTAAAACGGCATTAGCAGGATCAGCATCATTACTGCGCATGCGCTCTAACATATCTTGTGCTAATGCAGAAGCTAATGAGCGTTGCATCGCATCAAAACTGCCTTTTTTAGCGGTGGCTTGCATGGCAACAGCACCTAAAATGCCAGTTACCATAATAACTAAAGCGATAAGCACTTCAATAAAAGTCATGCCTTGCTCATTTTTTGAATGATTCTTTGCTCGCTTCATAATGACTATTTACCTTGGGTTTTTGACTTACTTTTAGCCGTTGAGCATAAGTTCACAACCATCAATATTGGAGAATGAACGAGTGATAGAAACAACAGAATCGAATTATCACTAAGCAAGCGTGCTGCCGGCTTTCGAGATAAGTAAATTTTTAGGGGGGCATTGGTGGAAAAATTTTTTTTTGCGTTAACGCAGCCGCCAACACAACAAGATAACAATAAACTATTTTTAAACATAAGAAAAGCAGGAGTCCATTTTGCTTTCGCTGCAGACTCTAAAAAAAGACTATATGTGTTAAAAATCACTTGTGTGAATTGCATTAACCCATACCTTTTCTCTGTCCATAAGAATGTCCGTAAGAATGTCCGTAAACTTGTCCCTGTATCCGAACTATGCATGCTTAGTTAATGATAATAAAACAATAGTAATAATATCTTAAGTAACATTACCTTAAAAAACATTAATGGGTAACAAAAATCACTCAGTTAATATTTCAGCTGTAATAAAAACATTTAAAAATAACTAAAACAGCAGAATATACCTAGCACAGCTACCACAAAAAGTTACGTTATTGAAACTACCTACAATAGCCAATAAACTAACCTAAAACTGCATATCCTGACTATATCATTGCCGAATTGCTTTAGTTGCTTTAGTTGCTAAACAAAAATTGCTTAGTATTTCTCAGCTAAAATTTTTAAACCAAGCAACTTTCAAATAAAGCACCACCTTGGCGTCAAAAAGGCATCAAAAATTAAGCATCACCTTGATTAAAATATAGACACTTTAAGACTAGCGCAATTCTGCAGGTACTGCAAATACAATGTTTTCTTCACGGCCAGGGTATTCGGTAACCTCATGACCGCCAAAGCTTTTTAACGCTTCAATAACTTGTTTCACTAAAATAGCGGGAGCAGACGCACCTGCGGTGACGCCAATTTTATTAACATTTTCAAGCCAAGATGTTTCAATATTATCAGCGGTATCAATAAGATAGGAAGTAGTTCCTATTTTCTCTGACACTTCTCTTAAGCGGTTTGAGTTTGAGCTATTTTTAGCGCCAACCACTAATAACAAATCAACTTGGCTGGCAATAGCGCGCACTGCATCTTGACGATTTTGAGTGGCATAACAAATATCATCTTTGCGAGGCCCTTCAATAAGTGGGAATTTTGCTTGCAGAGCATCAATAACATCAGACGTATCATCAACTGATAATGTAGTTTGGCTACAAAAATAGAGTTTTTCAGGATTTTTCACTACAAGTTTTGAGACATCATCTGCGGACTCAACTAAGTAAATACCCGCTGATTCACTATCATATTGTCCCATGGTACCTTCAACTTCAGGATGCCCTGCATGACCAATTAGCACGCATTCAATATTTTTTCGGCTTACGCGAGCAACCTCCATGTGCACTTTAGTCACTAGTGGGCAAGTGGCGTCAAATACTTTTAGGTCACGTTTTTTAGCTTCGTTACGCACGGTTTTAGAAACCCCATGGGCACTAAAAATAACAGTGCTATCGTCAGGGACTTCATCAAGCTCTTCAACAAAAATGGCACCACGACTCTTAAGGCCGTCAACGACAAACTTGTTATGTACCACTTCATGACGCACATAAATAGGTGCGCCAAATAAATCTAAAGCACGGTCAACAATGCTAATAGCTCGGTCAACACCTGCACAAAAACCACGGGGGTTTGCTAAAATAATTTCCATAAATGTCTCTATAATAGTTCCGAGTAAGTAAAGTTACGAGTTGCGAAGACACTAACTAGCTTTCTTCGAAACTGTTAACTCGTAACTCGACACTTAATTTACAATATTTCGACTAAATCAATCACAAACGTTACAGGTTGCCCTGCCAATGGATGATTAAAATCAATAGTCACCGAGCTACCATTAACCTCTTTGATCATACCGGGTAGTTCACCACCTGGTTGTGAAAAGGTGATGATATTACCCACTTTTGCGGGCACTTCTGCTGAAAACTTATCTATATCCATATAATGGATATTATCGGGGTTAGACTCACCAAAAGCATCTACTGCCTCAAGGGTAAACTCTTTACTGTTACCCGCAGACATACCTAATAGTTGTGTTTCAAAAGCAGCAGAAATACTCTGATCACCCATAATAATTTTAGCGGGTTTATTGTTTACTTTGGTGCTATCAGCTGCTGAGCCGTCACTAAGTTTCATCGTGATGTGTACTAAAATACTTGAATCTGTTTGGATGGTTTTATCAATGGTCATTATGTATCTTCTTTATTTTTTAGCTTAGCGTGAATATTTTCGTTAAAAAACAGGCCGCCTACGATTACAATTTATCGTGTGGCTCTTGTTTATTTTCACTAGAGAAAGAGTCTAAAATCATTAAGGCTGCACCAATAAAAATCATGGAGTCAGCAACATTAAAGGCGGGAAAGTGATTACCTGACCAATGAAAATCTATAAAATCAATAACGTAACCAAATAAAGCCCTATCAATTAAATTTCCCATCGCGCCACTTAACATTAACGCAAAAGCAACACTTAATAATGTTTGTGATTTAGGTGTTTTAGCGAGCCAAACAATAAAGACAATACTAGCAATAGCGGCAATAGCAGTAAAAAACCAGCGCTGCCAACCGCCTTGATCGGCTAAAAAACTAAAAGCAGCACCAAGATTGTGTACATAGGTAATACTAAAAATAGGTAATACACTTACCGATTCATATAAACCAAAAGAGCCAGCAACCCACTGCTTAGTGACTTGATCAATAGTTAAACAAAGTAGCGTTAGCCAAAGCCAACGCAAACCAGTCTCAGTAAAGAGCCTTTTTATAGAAGTACTAGGCATACTTTCTTTGCTCACCTTCACCGTCAACATTGGTTATACAGCGACCACAAAGTTCTGGGTGTGCATCATCACTGCCAACGTCTTCAGTGACATGCCAACAACGGTCACATTTAGTACCTGTCGCCGCTGAAACCGATAACCATAAGCCTTCAATATCTGTTGCTAAAGCATTTTCTGGAGCACTTTCTACAACTTCAACATTGGCTTTTGAAGTAATCAAGACAAAACGTAATTCTTCGTCTAGCTGCGTTAATTTCGCGGCTAAATCAGCGGTGGTAAATAAAGTTACTTGCGCTTCAAGGGCTTTACCTACCGTTTTTTCTTTACGAGCAAGCTCTAATGCGCGGTTCACTTCGCCGCGTACTAATAACAATTCACTCCAGTAACTGTTACCTAGCTCTGCATCTTCAGGCATAGTTGCTAAGCCATCAAACCACACGCCCGTGAAAACAAACTCATCACGCTCACCTATTGCTGGTGTAGGTAGTGCTTGCCAAATTTCTTGGGCGGTGAAAGACAGAATAGGTGCCATCCAAGCCGTCATTGCTTCAGCAATTAAGTACATCGCTGTTTGACAAGAGCGACGAGCATTTGAATCCGCTTTTGCGGTGTATTGTCTATCTTTAATGATATCTAAATAAAAGCCGCCTAGCTCAGTTGTACAGAAATTCATTAATTTATGCACAACAACATGGAACTCATATTCATTGTAAGCATTCACAATTTCTGTTTGTAAACGCGCTGCTTTATCAACAACCCAGCGATCAAGCGCCACCATATCGTCAAAAGCAACGGAATGCTGCGCTGGTTCAAAACCATTTAAGTTAGATAATAAGAAACGTGAGGTATTACGAATTCGACGATAAGCATCCGCTTGGCGTTTAAATATTTCATCACCAGCAGTGATCTCTTGCGTGTAATTGACCGATGCTGTCCATAAGCGCAATATATCAGCGCCTAAGGTATTAGTAATTTCTTTCGGCGTGATGACATTACCTAATGATTTAGACATTTTATGTCCGTTAGCATCAACAACAAAACCGTGAGTAAGCACTTGCTTATACGGAGCTTTACCATTCATAGCAACAGAAGACATCATTGACGACATAAACCAACCACGATGTTGGTCTGAACCTTCAAGGTATAAATCGGCAATACCATCAAATTCTTCACGGGCATTAATAACAGAGTAATGCGTTGTGCCCGAGTCAAACCATACATCTAAGGTATCAGGTACTTTAATGTATTCTTTGGCATCATCGCCAATAAGCTCGCTGGCTTCTAAATCAAACCATGCTTGAATACCTTTTTCTTCAACACGTCTTGCTACCAATTCAATTAATTCAATGCTACGAGGATGCAAGGCACCAGTATCTTGATGAATAAATAATGCCATTGGCACGCCCCACGTACGTTGACGTGAAATACACCAATCTGGACGACCTTCAACCATTGATTCTATACGGCGTTGACCCCAATCTGGGATCCATTGTGTTTTTTCAATTTCGTTAAGAGAGTCTTGACGTAAACCTTTTTTGTCCATGCTAATAAACCACTGTGGCGTTGCACGGAAAATTAATGGCGTTTTGTGGCGCCAGCAATGCGGGTAAGAATGCTCTAATGCATGGTGATGTACTAATGTGCCATGCTCTTTTAACGTTTCAACAACATTAGCATTGGCTTTAAAAACATGCTGGCCTGCAAATAACTCAGTGTCTTCTAAATAAACACCGTTTGCACCCACGGGGTTTGCTACTTCTAAGTCATACAACTTACCGACCACAAAATCTTCTACACCATGACCTGGAGCAGTATGTACACAACCCGTACCTGAGTCCGTAGTAACATGTTCACCTAAAATAACAGGCACAGTAAAATCATAAAATGGGTGTTTAAGTTGAGCTAAGTCTAAATCGCTGCCTTTACAAAAACCTAATGCATGGTATTTATCTATACCAAATCTGTCCATACATGAAGTCACTAAGTCAGACGCTAAAATTAAACGTTCTTTAACTTGCTTACCATCAACTGAGCTTTCACACTGTACTAAGGTATATTCAACATCTGCATGAACTGAAACCGCACGGTTAGCGGGTAGTGTCCAAGGCGTTGTTGTCCAGATAACAACAGCAACTGCCCCTTCACCAGCATGCTTTTCTGGATGATTGAATTTATCAGCTATACTTTGGTCGACAGCAGTAAATTTCACATCAATGGCCGGTGACTGTTTATCTTTGTACTCCACTTCAGCTTCAGCCAAAGAAGAACCACAATCTGTACACCAATGCACAGGCTTAAAACCTTGATGTAAATGACCGTTTTGTGCAATTTTACCTAACGAACGAATAATATTAGCTTCCGTATCAAAATCCATCGTACGATAAGGTTTTTCCCAGTCAGCAAAAACACCTAAACGTTTGAAATCGTCACGTTGAGCACTCACTTGCTTGGCTGCATAGTCACGACATTTTTCGCGAAAAACACTAGCCGAAACTTTATGACCTGGCTTGCCCACTTTCTTTTCAACCATTAACTCAATCGGTAAGCCGTGACAGTCCCAGCCCGGTACATAAGGCGAATTGAAATCAGATAACGTTTTTGATTTAACAATAATATCTTTTAATATTTTATTTACCGCATGGCCAAGGTGAATACTGCCATTGGCATAAGGGGGGCCATCATGCAAAATGAATGATTTTTTACCTTTTTTCGCTGCACGAATTTTTCCGTACAAATCTTTAGCAGCCCATTCTTTGAGCATGTTAGGTTCGCGGTTGGCCATATTACCTTTCATCGCAAATGGCGTTGCAGGCAAGTTTAAGGTTTGTTTGTAATCACTCATTTAAATCATTATCCGTTTTGGGTTATTTGCTTTTGTAGCAGGGAATTTATTCCCGATCTTTTATGAAAAATTCGCGGTTCAGGTTTTTAGTTCCAGACAAAACCTAAGTACCTACGTCCGTATAGGCAGAAGCCGCTCCTACATTAATGCTTGTTTTGCTTGTTCACTGTCTAACTTAATTTGCGCGGTTAACGCGGTTAAGTTATCAAACTTCATCACTTGACGAAGTTTCTTTTTAATGATGACTTCAATGCACTGACCATAAAGTTCATCATCAAAGTTGAAAATATGCACTTCTAATTGTTGCCTAACGCCATTAACGGTTGGTCGGGCGCCAATATTAGCGACACCATTGAAAAGCCCGTTATTTGTTTTCACCTTGACAGCAAAAACACCATCTAAAGGAGAGTTACGTCTTTTTAGTAACACATTTGCGGTTGGAAAGCCTAATTGTCGGCCACGCTTATCACCGTGAAATACCTTACCAATAATTGAATAAGGTCTACCGAGCATGTTTTCAACCTCAGTTAACTTGTCTTGCTCTAATGCTTGCCTAATTGCCGTGCTACTGACGCGACAATTCGCCATTTTACAACTGGCAGTATCGGTAACCTCAAAGCCAGAAGTTTTTCCGGCCTTTGACAGCATGGCAAAATTACCGAGGCGATTTTTACCAAAATGAAAATCATCACCAACAATTAAATGTTTTATGCCTAGTTTTTCAACCAATAAATGTTCAATAAATTGCTCGGCGCTTTGGCTAGCAAACTTACGGTTAAAATTAACGCATATTAAGCGCTGCACGCCTAATTCAGCCAACAAGGCGTATTTATCACGTAAACGACAAAGTCTTGCTGGCGCTTTATCTGGCGCAAACAGCTCTTGCGGTTGTGGTTCAAACACTAAAACAGCCGCCACACAATTAAGGGCTTTTGCTTTCGCCACTAATGCTGAAATAACTCGCTGATGCCCTTTATGAACACCATCAAAATTACCTATAGTTAATACACAGCCGTGATCTTCTGACTGAATATTATGTATACCGCGAACAAACTGCATTGCTATATATATTACCTATTAACGATCGGAAAATTAAAGGTCAACACACATAACAATTGATCTTCTGACTGAATATTATGTATACCGCGGACTAACTGCATTACTTTCTACTTTGCCTTTTAACGACTAAAAACTGAACAGCTTTTGTTAACATATAAATAAAGGTCTGCACGCAAAATAATTGCTCACTAAGCGGAATATGATACAAACCGCGAACTAACTGGCTACTTGTATCAAACGAAAAAACCTTGATATTGACTGTTTATAAAAATAAATCGCCGAATTATATATTAAAGAGCAATAATAATCAGTACCTCAGACGTTTTATTTTTAGACTTTTACTTTAACTTTTTACTGTAAAGTCGCTAAGGCGAACACCCAGTAAAAAAATCACTAAAAAGTAGCTCGCACAACCTGCACCAATACAAAAAATCAACTGTAAAATTTGCTTAAAAAATAGCATCGCAAGCCAAACATCAAAATCAGGCGATAACTGATAAACCACTAACGCCATTACGCTCGCAGCTAACATTAGTTTAGCGATAAACACTTTAGTATTGCTTGATAAATGATAAACCTGAGCTTGCTTCAAGCCTCGGTACAACAGCCAAGCATTTAATGTCGCCGACATTGTTGTGGCGATAGCCAAACCAACATAACCAAAAAATGGCGCTAGCATTAAATTAAATGCCATATTAGCCACCATCGCTTTAATGCCGATTTTAACCGGTGTTTTGGTGTCTTGCCTGGCATAGTAGCCAGGCGCTAACACCTTGATAAACATAAAACTTAACAAACCAGAAAGATAAGCGAACAGTGCCATCGATACTTGTAAAACATCAGCTTGCGTAAACTCACCTCGCATAAAAAGCACCATAATGATGGGCTGCGCTAGTACCATTAACCCTGCTAGAGCAGGCCAACCAAACAGGCTAATCACTTTAATGCCCCAGTCTAACGTGGCGGTGAATTGCTTAGGATCATTTTTACTGTGTAGCTTTGCCAAGCTAGGTAACACTACCGTCGCAATACCAATGCCGAACAACCCTAATGGAAACTCTAATAATCTGTCGGCATAATAAAGCCAACTGATAGAGCCTGTGATCAAAAAGCTGGCAATTAAGGTATCAAGTAGTAAATTTATTTGAGTAACTGACACACCAAATAAGGCTGGTACAATCAATTTTCGAATTTTAGTTACGCCATTACTGTGCCATGACCAACAAGGCTTAACGAGTACCCCCGCTTTATACAAAAAAGGTATTTGAAAAAGAAACTGAATCAGGCCACCTAAAAACACGCCCCATGCCAAGGCATGAGCGGGACTTTGTGTATAATCAGCACCATAAATAGCCATCAAAATAATAGCAATATTCAATAGTACTGGCGTAAATGCTGCGACCGCAAACCGACCCATAGTATTTAGCACCGCTCCCGCAAGGGCAGTAAAACTAATAAACCATAGATAAGGAAAAGTAATTTTTAGTAAATTGGCCGCCAATTCAAACTTTTCACCGCCAACACTATCTGAGCCATTATTTAGCCAGTCAACAAACCAGCCACCGCCAAATAAAATAACAAAGAGCGGTGATGCCAACATGCCAAACAGGGTGACTAAGGTAATAATAACGCCTAATGTCCCTGAAACTTGCGCTATTAAACGTCTCGTCTCTTCGAGGGTTACGTTTTGATTACTTTGTTGAGTACCTTGTTGAACATCATGTTGATTGCTTTGTGCATTAACTTCATCTTTGGTGTGATATTCACTTAACACGGGCACAAAAGCTTGTGCAAAAGCACCCTCAGCAAAAAGACGTCTAAAAAAATTCGGGATCTTATTGGCAAAAAGAAATACATCAGCCATTGCCCCTGCCCCCATGACATTGGCAATAACAACATCACGAACGAGTCCTAACACGCGAGAAACCAAGGTCATTACGCTAACGATAAGCCCTGATTTAATTAACTTTTTACTCAAAAATACAACCCTCGATAGTCCACTGCAAAAAATAACAATAAATAAACGGTATTATGTAATGATTTTGAGTATATAAACAATGTATACTTGCGTTGTTCACAACATACTTGGTTAGCTCCTTTATTAGGAAAGCCAACATTATTCTTTCAATTGCTTTCTAGATACTTTTTAATATAAAATATTTATTAGATAAGCAATTAAAACATTTGACAATCAGCTAAAAAACAGGCATATTTCGTCGCCTTAAATTTAAGCTTATACATCACATACTTTAGGAGTCACCTTGGCTAACTCAAAGCAAGCTAAGAAGCGCGCAGTACAATCTGAAAAGCGCCGTCAAAACAATGCAAGTCGTCGCTCAATGATGCGTACTTTGGTTAAAAAAGTAATCGCAGCT
>MAAC01012111.1_pt1 | contig 19608 bp, 15 predicted proteins | sample 1115981 | NCBI WGS metagenome assembly MAAC01 (sample SAMN04961126, study PRJNA320927) | seawater metagenome | isolation source: sample BD02T64 sea water enriched with oil for 64 days | place: USA:Gulf of Mexico | collected 2013-07-27
TCAGGATGCCTGAGCGATTCATGATCAAGACGCATCTTTTTATTAAGGGTTGTTCCCTTAAAAACTGATGCAACGAAGAGCATGATTTGCTCAGACATCCCCGTAGGGCTGGTTTAGAAACGCTTTATGCTACGTTATTTATTTCGACAAGGGAATAACCATTCTCTTCAATCAATGCCTTGCCTAAAGGCGTTTCTAATTCCAGCTGAATCCTGCATCTTGAGGTAACATGGGTATATACCAACCAAGATATAAACTACGACAACAATTTTCATCTTCAAGCAAAAACAAATAAAGTGAATTGATCTACAACAGTAAAGATTTGTTTAGTAATTAAAAATCAATTCCTATTACTACTTGGTTTAACTTAGAAATAAGTTAATATTATGCTAGTGCCGTACAGACTAATCATCTGTTCCATAATATTAAGGAATAATTGTGTTTACTGCTCAACTTGCCAATAGTACAGAAAAAAGTAATATTTCATTAGCGCCCACTGACTTATTAAAAGCAGAAATCGACCAAGTCTCGAATATATACAACATAATTATTGAATTTTTCACCAATTATAGCTTTCAACTTATTGGTGCGCTTATTGTTTTTATTATTGGTTATATATTCGCAGGTAAAATATCGGCTTGGGTATTAAAAATATGTATTAAAAACAAACTGGATATTACCTTAAGTCAGTTTTTATCTAACACCACAAAAATGCTTATTGTCGTCATGATAACCATTGTGTCACTAGGGAAATTAGGCATTAGTGTTACCCCATTTATTGCGGCAATTGGTGCTATTTCGCTAGGTGCGGGTTTAGCATTACAAGGTTTGCTGGCTAACTACGCCGCTGGTTTTAACATTATACTTATCAGGCCTTTTGTTGTTGGCGATACGATAACGGTTCATGGCGTAACGGGTGTCGTTGAAGAGGTATTGCTTGCTTATACTTTGTTGAAAAATGAAGATGATGTCTCCATTACTGTGCCCAATAAACATATCGTTGGCGAAATATTGCATAATTCACGCAATGATTCCCTACTTGAATTAAAAGTAGGTATTTCCTATGAGCATAACCCATTGGAGGTGGTGAAGTTATTAGAAAAAACAATGTTATCACTCGATATTATTGGTGATAATAAAAAACTACAAGTGGGTATAGATGAGTTTTCAGACAGTGCCATTACCCTCGCCATTCGCTTATGGACGCCGACTATTAACCTTTATGCGGCAAAATATGAAGCTTATGCGGGTATCTATTCTGCATTAGATGCCGCCAACATTCACATTCCATTTCCACAACGCGATGTGCATATTCATCAAGTACCTCAGCAACAATAATCACTAATAGTAACGTACTCATTTTATGGCAATAAAAAAAGCCTAAGTCTTATTAAAGAGCTTAGGCTTTTTCAACAACACATTAACCTATTACTCTAGCTAATAAAGCTAAAAAATTGACCCGACTTCGAGATGAACCATGCCCATACTTAAGTCGTCTGAGTTACTTAAATCAACCCAGTTTTGTTGGTAGCTAGCGCGAAAAAACAGGCTGTTGTCTAATTCATAACGCACGCCTGCGGCCACATTGTATGAAAAGCGAGTATCACTATAAGTGTCTTGATAACCTTCACAAATATAGCCCCACCACGGATCCCACCAACAAACAGTGCCCGGCGGACCATCAGCTACGTTACTATCAAGATAACTCCAGCCTAATCCTGCCTGTACAAATGGGGTAAATTGCTCAGACATGAAGTTATAAACGACATTAAATTGGCTATTATATAAATCCATTGAATGCTTGATGTTATAAGTATCATCACTATCTTCATTAATTAAAGTCGCATCATATTTTGGGCTGGTTGATGAAAACTCAAAATTAACTAACACATGCGGATTAACGTTATAACCTAAAGTAAAGCCCCAGCCAATATCACTATCGATATCCACTGACGAACCATTTTCGCCGCTAATATCCGTTGAAAGGCTATTCAACAATTGAAAACTTGCTTCCCACTTACCATCACGCCTTGTTTGCTTAGCTTGCGATTCACCACTAAAACTCAGTGATAACAAAGCTAAAACACAGCTGATTAATACCAGATTTTTCATAAAATTCCCTTTAAAATTAATATTGTAAGTTAACTTAACAAAAGCTAACGATAAAAGCTAATAACAAAAACGCCTTATTTAGTGCCTGCTCTTGATACATAGTCACCAGAGCGCGTATCAATTTTTACTTTTTCGCCTATTTGCACAAACAAAGGTACACGTATTACCGCCCCTGTTGCTAGTGTGGCTGGCTTGCCGCCCGTGCCCGCGGTATCGCCTTTTAAGCCAGGATCAGTTTCAGTGATTTCAATTTCAACAAAATTAGGTGGCGTCACTGAAATAGGAGAGTTGTTCCATAACGTGATAGTACAAATATCCCCTTCTACTAACCATTTTATCGTATCAGCAACCGCTTTATCATCGGCAGCAATTTGCTCAAAAGTGTCATTATTCATGAAATGCCAAAATTCACCATCCGCATAAAGATAGGCTAGCTCAATATCCATTACATCCGCGCCTTCCACGGTCTCACCCGATTTAAAGGTTTTTTCAAGTACTTTACCTGAGACTAGTTTACGAATTTTAACGCGGCTAAAGGCTTGGCCTTTGCCTGGCTTCACCAATTCGTTTTCAAGAATATTGCATGGTTCGCCGTCAAGCATGATTTTAAGTCCCGCTTTAAACTGGTTAGTACTGAAATTAGCCATAATTATGCTCTTTTTTTGTTAGCGGATAACCTTTAAAATAGCGACTTACTAAGCCGAGGTTAACCTTTGAAAATTGAATTACCGCAGATAATACCGCAAATCCACGCTGATTTGCATACTCGTTGGCAAAAAGATTTGCGCGAAGTCATTACTGAGCCAGAAATATTGTTAAAAATGTTAAATATTGCTGCTGATGACTATAAGCAGCACTTTAAAGCACGGCAATTGTTTCCTGTTCGTGTGCCTGTATCATTTATAAAACGCATGAAAAATGGTGACATAAACGATCCTTTACTTAGACAAGTGATGCCATTAAATGAAGAGTTTGTTGTCACTGAAGGTTTTAGCCAAGATCCACTACATGAACACAGCAGCAGTGTCGAAGGGTTGTTACACAAGTATAAAAGCCGTGTGTTAATGATAGTAAAGCCTGGCTGTGCAATAAATTGTCGCTACTGCTTTCGTCGCCATTTTCCTTATCAAGAAAATAGCCCTAATAAGCAGCGCTGGCAGCAGGCATTACATTATATTGCCAAACATAAGGCTATTTCAGAGGTTATTTTTAGTGGTGGCGATCCTTTGATGGCGAGCGATGAACATTTAACTTGGCTTGTTGAACAAATTGAACAAATTCCCCACGTGCAGCGTTTACGTATTCATTCAAGATTGCCTGTGGTAATTCCAAGCAGAGTCACCCCTAAACTTGTGCAGCTTTTGACTAATACGCGCCTAAAAGTAACTATAGTTCTGCACATTAATCACGCTAATGAAGTTGCTAGTGACTTTGTTGCAGCACTTGAGCCACTGCATCAAGCAAGAATTCCAATATTTAATCAAAGCGTATTACTAAAAGGCGTAAATGACGATGCCAATACTTTAATCGCGTTAAGCGAGGTTATCTATGACGCTGGTATTATTCCCTATTACTTGCATTTATTTGATCAAGTACAAGGGGCTGCTCATTTTGATGTTAGTGAAGAAAAAGCGGTTAGTATCGCCAAAGAAATGCTGGCAACATTACCTGGTTTTTTAATGCCAAAATTGGTCAGAGAAATTGCGGGCGAAGCTAACAAAACGCCAATAAACCTGACATAATCAACACAATTATACCTGTTACATTAATTAAGTGACCTATTTTTTAAACGAAGACCACACCATGACCAAAGCGATAGAACAACAGTTAATCGAAAACATTTCCCTTATTTTGAAAAAATCACTGACCGCTGATGCCACCTTAGCGGACTTACGTGAACATAAAAAAGCAAGTTTTGAGACTATTTTTAAAAAAGACGCTGGCTTTAACTGTTCGGCAAACAGCTTTCAACCTTACGTTGAAGAGCTTGCCGATGATTTACTGCATTGGCAAGCCAACAAAGAGCAGCAACAGTTATTAATTCCTTTAGTGAAAAAAATAGAGCAATTATTTACTGTGCTAGCGGGGTTTGAACAAACTCATAGTCGCTAATTTATTTAGCTCTAAACCGAAACTCTATCGCTAACAATTTGCAGCTGGCAATGATGCTGCTCAAGTAGTGACAAAATAATTAAGTTTAATTGGTTAATTTCATCTAAGTAATCATCAAAACTGGTTGTTGCTACATAAAGTAAAATATTGAGTTCTATGCCCTGGTGGGTACATGCTTTTATATGCGCTCGCTGGGGTTTAGCCGACAAAGTATCTAAGCTTGAGAAATGCGCGCGTAAAGCTACTAACAACGCCTCTATATTAGCCATAGTACATGTGGGCGTTAAATACATTTTAGGACGAAAAGCAATCCTCTCACGTTCTGAAAAATTTTCAATTTCCATATCAATAAATTTTGCATTGGCAATATAAATCACCGTTCTGTCTAATGTTCTTATCCGTGTCGCACGTAAGCCTATTTCTTCTACCACGCCTAAGTGTTTACCAAATCGACAAAAATCACCTATTTTCACTGGTGCTGAGGTGTATAAGGTGATCGCTCCGATAATATTTTCCACTGTTTTTTGTGCGGCAAGGGCAATAGCTAAACCACCAATACCTAAACCAGCAAGCAGTGTGGTGGCGCTAAAGCCTAAGTTTTCAAACCAAATTAACGCCGTTGCCACGGCAATGATTGATTTGATGACTGTGCCAGCAGGTCTAAGCAAATAAACAGCTAATGGCTTGTCTTGTTTAACAAAGCGCTCAGCCATTTTAACTTTTACTAAATCAACAAAACGAAACAGTACCCAAACCCAGGCAATGGTCAGTAACGTCGCGCCTTCTGCCACCGCTTTAGACTCGTGTGTAGCATTGGCCTCTGGAATGAAAAATTTTAATAAAACCACGGTCAGCAATAAAGATAATGGTTTTTCAATAAACTGTTGAGTGTCTGTTGAGACATTCGGTTTGAAGCGTTTTAAAATATAACTAAAACTCAATGTTAAAATTTTAGCGATAATAAAAAAAACAAAAGTCATGTATAAAAAGTAAAGCCATTGCCATAACTTCACCCCTAAGAAACTCATGGCAGGTAAGTTTTTTGATAGCCATTCACCTAATGGCGTATAAGCGTACTCTAAACTTAGGTTTGGAATTTTTGCAACGGTAGAATTAGATATTTTCCAAATTTTAACTTTATCGTCTTGGCGCGGCACATGTTGAAGAAAGAGTTTTACCGAGCCATGTTTAGTATTTATATTGCCGAAAAACTCTCGGTAGCTAGGTATATTCTTTTCATTTAGATCGCCGTCTGCCTCATCACTAATACCATTGATATCAACCCATATTGTTCTACTTAGCACCACATAAAGCTGGCGCGCTAATTCTTCTTTACCAACACTGAGTACTTCGCTAGGCAAGTTTCTATAGTCGAGGTATTTTGTCGCCGTTGCATAGTCCTGTTTTTTAACGGCCGCTAAAAAACCTTGAAAACTACTTCTTGGTTGACCTCGCCTATATTCATCCTCAGGAATGTTTTCATCAATAGACAATTCATCTTCGGTTGTTTGTTCTTCTGGCTGGGCATCGTCCTTCAAAATGTCTTTCAAAGAAACCTTAGCCGTTGGCTGCTCTTGTGCGTATAAAGTATGAGGAAAAGACAGGATGAATAAGCAAAAAAACATCAATAACAGGGTTTTCATTAACAACTTCCAAGAGTTAAATAGACGCATTAGCTTACACAGCTATGTAATTAACCTCAAGATAGGCAATAAAAAAAGCTGCCGAAGCAGCTTTTGATTGTTTGATAAAATTAATATCAACTCACATTGATTAAGTTATTTCTTCTCAACAATTAACTCTTTGAACGTTTCCAAGAACCAATCATTCAGCATGCTTTTTTCATAACCCAAAGATTTATTACGGTATTTAAGGTTGCTCCCCATCATAAAGCTCATATCTTTAAGTATAACCGTATCTTCTTTGGCCACGCTGCCATCGGCATTGACCAGTTGATAGGAGAAATTCATGCGTGGAAAATAAATATCTTTAACAACGCGCAGACGGTGAATACCCGCGACATTAGTATCTCCAGCTAAGTCAACATCGGTGACATCAATTTTCAATACCTGACCTTCAGGTAAGCGCTCGGCCAATTCGGCAAAATATTTTTCAAATTCTTTAAAGGTTCTCTCACGAAAATGTTTACGGTTTTCATCGCCAGCATCAATATCGCGATACTTTTTATAGTCTGTCCAAGTCACTTCACTGGTGGCTGCAAAAGCCTGACCTTGAATGGTGATTAACATCAGTGTCGCGAATAACGTAGTAATTAGTGTTTTCATTATCATATCCTCTTTGCTGTTGTCTTAATTTATTAGACCAGAGTAACTGCCGTTACATTGTAAAGAAGTGTCAATTTGTTTGGTAAAATTGTGTCATTACCGTGGCAACAATAATCTCAGTTCGTTGTTTTCTCTGTTCAGGCGATAGGTTTTCATCAGCAAAACCTTGCGCAATGCCACGCCAGACACGCTCACCTGTTTGAGCATTTTCAATGTAAATTAAAAAACTGCCCTTCTTTAAATTATCTTGCTCAGGCAACCCTGGAGATATACCAAATTTTTCATTAATTTTATCATCAGAGAAATCTTCTGTCAGTGCGATACCAAAGCCAACATAAAAATCAGCCTGCGTTAACGCCCTAGTATTTACAAAGCCATTCTGCTGTAGATCGGCCGCAATCGCATTGGTATATAAGTGGTAAATAGCTTGAGTTTGCTCAGCTTTAAGTGAGGTTTCTTTAACGTATCTTGGCGACAAAGAAAATAAACTGCCTTTAGGGTAACTAACCGGCAAATCTCTGACACTTGAAATCGCCAATTGCTTTGCTCTGCTGGGGTTTTCTACTGGTACTTGTACACAGGCAGCTAGGGTTAAAGTCGTGAAGACTAACGCAATTAAACTTGTTATTTTTTTCATTTTCCAATCCTAGAAATAGTAAGTTCTTACACTATAGCTGCTTATTCTGTCACATAAATAGTTATTCGCTAAGCATATTTGTGCAACAGAGTGTAATTTTAGGAAAATAAAAAAACCTACAAATGTAAGGCTTAAAATATATCATACCGCCTGATTGCTCCAAGCAGAGTAACTCAAAAAGAATAAAGGGCTTATTTAAGGAGTAGCTTCTGGTTCGGCTAATCTCGTTTGTACAAAGATTCAATAGTACTAGATTCAATGGTGTTGGCATTGATCATGTAACCTGCTAATGCCCCAGAAGCATCTTCGGGCAAGGCCAGTTTCTCTACCGAGAGTGCGTGTATTGTAAAGCGGTAGTGATGTACGCCATGACCTGAAGGTGGGCAAGCGCCACCAAAGCCTCGGCTACCGTAATCATTTTTCATTTGCATACTGCCTTGTGGAGCAAGATCTTTTTGTGTACTGCCAGCATCAGTTGCTATTTCCGTAACGCTTTTTGGAATATTCACTACCTGCCAATGCCACCAACCACTGCCTGTAGGCGCGTCAGGATCATAAGCGGTAATGGCAAAGCTTTTTGTGCCTTTGGGAGCGCCTGACCACTTAAGATGTGGTGACAAATCGCCACCAGAGCAGCCAAAGCCAGTAAACTCCTGTGCTTTTGGCATAAATTCACCTTGAGCGATATCTGAACTAGTTAATGTAAAGTCGCCAGCAAATACCGATGTTGAAATGCTAAGTAATAATATTGAAAAAAGTTTATCTGTGTAACGCATAATAACCCTTGTTAGTTTACGATTGATTTAGTGCTATTTTAGTCTTTTTTTCTGCCCGTATTATCTTAAAACCGTCAAACTTTCGCCCTAATCCGCCATTTTAGTTTTTCGAAGCTCTGAGGGCGTTAATCCAAAACGTTTTTTAAAACGATCGGTAAATCGTGATTGAGACTGATAGCCGCACTTTTCAGCAATTAAACTAATGGCTTGCCGTGTTGTTTGTAACAAGTGCAAACCTAAACTTAGCCGAGCTTGATCCTTAATAGCTTGCACACTTGTCCCCTCTGAATTTAGTTTTCGGCGCAGCGTAGATTCGCTCATGGCTAGCTGAGCACAAATATGTTCATTGGTTAATTCATAAAAGCCATGCTCACAGAACATATCATGTAACCTGTGTCCTAATTTGGCATTCCCCATCATGGATAATATTTCTTTATGTCCCATGTAACAAAGTAACGTTATAAGCTCTCTTTTTCGCAAAGACCATAAATGTTTAGGTGCCCAAAGTGAGCTTTCGACAAATTGCTGTAAGCATTGCTCTAATACTGGCGTTGTTTCGCCAATGCAATAATGTTGTTTATTGAGTGTACTCGTTTGAAGGCCATTAAAGTCTTGATAGTCGAACTCAATTAACAGCGCAAAATATTCTTCACCTTTCGGGATATTGCGCATGTTTATCGCGGGGCTATCAGATAAAAAAATAAAGTGACCCGCATGGCATATTAATTTTTTATCCTTGCCAAGCTCTTTACTGCCACTGAGAACAACCGCCAACAATGGTTTTACAATAGGCACATTTAACAGCTTCTGCTCTTTAATTGACGAGTACACCGCAAAAGGTAATTCATTTTTTTCATTGATAGTATTTTTGATAATACTTTTGATTGTACTCAGCAGATTTGTCATAACTTCTCTATACCTAACGCCTAAAGCCCATCATCATGGGACGAACGGTTAATAGAATATTCAGCCTACCGCCTCTTGTTATTGGCGACCGTTGCTATGGTTATTAACTGCTTTGGGCAACATAAAAACTCAACCCAGCAATTAGCCAAAAAAAGATCCAAGAAATATGCTTACCTTTGGTAAACGCTGCCGAAAGTAAACCACTGATTAAAAATACCACGGCAATCACTACAAGTATTTGCTGTTGAATATACTCACTTGGACTGGAAATAATAAAAAGAATGGCGGCAAACCCCCACCAAGCTACTGTCGTTAAATGCCATGCAAACCTTAACACTCTCTTGGTAAACCAATCGCTACCCAGTAATTTAGGTAACTCCCCCTTAAACAATCGAATCAAAATATAACGCTCACCAAGGTAAGAGTGAACTAGACCTAAAAATATTGCTAAAAAAGCCGCAGTAACTAACATACAATCCTCATAATTCGTCTACCTGTAGACAGTTAATGCCCATAATGGGTAAAATGGTTGGCTAACATTAGCAAAAAAAGCCAACAGCAACAAAAGCCAACGATTTTATTGCTGTTTAAATGCTTATTATACGTTTTGAGCACAATGACTAATTTGATAATGTCTTTGAACATTGGTTGTAACTCTGCCCCAGTTTGAGTTTTTAACTCTTGTTTGGTGAGAATCAAATGCTTGCTGATCGACAAACTCCTCATAAACATTAAATATATTAACGTTAGTACTATCTTGAGTCACCTCAAAAATTAAACAACCAAGCTCTTGCTCTGTCAGCTTTTTATGGGTAATAAGTTCATTTTTAATGAGCGTTAACTCAGTGTCAGGCACGACTATGTAACCTTGCAAAATAATTTTAGACAATAACCAAGCCTCCTAAATGCATATTCACCTACCTGAATATGCTTCGATAATACCAAAATCATACCATCCACTCATGCGAAAAGGCCTCGGTTAAATACTGCATAACCAGTTTTATCCTTGTTACATTACGTAAATCAGGGTGTGTTAATAACCATAAGTGACTGTGTTTGCCTTCTTGAATCTCAAATAATTTTATCAATTCAGGTCGATATTGATCGTCAGGTAAGAATGCCAAGCCTTGACCCGATTCAACAAAACAAGACATTGCGGTCAAGTCATCACAGCGTGTTATCACTTGCTCAGCAAAGTTTTTATCTTGCCACCTAAAAGCAGGCAAGCGATGCATGGCACCTGTAGCCCCAATTAAATGGTGATTTACCAACTCATCAACATCATTGGGTAAACCAAACTTATTTTCATATTCTTTACTGCCAAACACACTCCAATTGAGGGTGCTAACCTGCCTGCCAATTAAATGCTCTGGCGGGGCAGATGTAGCTCGTATCGCAATATCAGCTTGACGATTAGACATATTAAATGCTTGATTGCTCACCAACAATTCAATCTGTATCTCAGGGTATTGGCGATTAAAATCGGTGATATAGCGAGGCAGATAGCGATAAGCGATATTGTTTGGTGCGGTGATCTTCACAGTACCCTTAGGCTGAATATCTTTGCCGACAATATGACGGTCTATACCATCAAAAGAATTTTCTATGTTTTGTGCTAAGCCAAGTAGCTCATGCCCCAATGTTGTCAATTCATAACGATTATTGATACGTTCAAAAAGCTGACCACCTACCTCTTCTTCAAAGGAATTCAAGCGCCTAAAAATAGTTGAATGATTGACAACAAGATCAGTTGCCGCACCAGATAGCGAGCCACAACGGGCAATCGCCAAAAACACCTTCAGTGAATTCCAATCCATACCTCATTCCTTTTATTGCATTTTAGCAATATTAATTTGCACATATTGCTAATTTACCTGCATAAATACAAGCAATATAATGTACTCACACTTATTCACACAGAGATAGTCACCATGAAGCATTTATTCAATATCGACATAAGCACATTGATTCTACGAGTTACTTTTGGGCTTGTATTACTAGCACACAGCCTCTACCTAAAAATGATCGTATTTACTTTGGCTGGCACCGCACAGTTTTTCGCTTCACTAGGATTACCTGAAATACTCGCTTATATCGTTTTCACCGTAGAGCTTGCCTCTGGTTTAGCGCTTATCTTGGGTTTTTCTAGTCGCTTTTTTGCTGCGCTCGTTATCCCCATTTTACTTGGCGCTACTTGGGCACACTCAACAAACGGGTGGTTATTTACTAATTCTGGAGGGGGGTGGGAATATCCACTGCTGCTCACTCTAATTGCCATTGCACTGCTTGGTTTAGGAGATGGGAAATATGCTATTGGTACTTACTTTTTGTCAAAAAGATAAAAATTAGCACATAGGGTTTATGTCAGCCACAGAGGCATTACCACTTGTATTTATTGTGTTAGCTATATGACACTAATCGATACCCTACATGATTAGGTTTCACTTAAACATTAATGCCATAGCACTTTTTCAATTAAGGATTCAAAGCATAGTTGGATAGCTTAAAAAATTAAACCGTGATTTTATCATTATCATTTAAACAGATTAACATTTGCGATAAGATGAACTAACAATTATATTTTTTCATTTTTATAAATTAACAAGGATTGTTATGCCTTATTTTTTTCGTTTTTTAGTTGCCTATTTTGTTTTATTTAACATGAGTGCTTTCGCTGCTGAAAAACATAACATTTCTCGTAACCAAGTACTTCCAGTCAATCAACAACTAAATACCAATAACCGCCTTTCTAAAACAACGACAGCCGCCAATATAGAAAGTTTAGTTGCCCAAGGATTGAAAAATGTCACTGGGCTAGATGATAACTATTCTTTTAAAGTACAGCGCTCTTTGGTTAATCGTGCTAAACATCAAAATATCCGTTATCAACAGTATTATAAAGATATTCCTGTCTGGGGCTATCAAGTTAACGCGCAATTAAGAACAGTAAATACCGTTAATAAATTACACGGAAAAATTATTGCTAAAATTGATGATGATATAAGTGCCTCAAGTGAAGCACCATTACTTGTTGATACGGTAATATTGAAAAAAATAAAGTTCTTACATACGGATAAATCTGAAAAGTTCAAACAATCATCGCTATTTAGCCAAGAAAGTATTCAAAAAATTATTTATATTGATGATAACAATTATGCTCGAGTCGCTTACTTAGTAAATTTCTTTATTCAAAATGACGCTGGCGATGTCGCAAAACCTATTTACATTATTGATGCTAAATTGGGTTATACACTTAAACAATGGGATAGCTTAAATTTTGCTGATGCTACTGGCCCAGGAGGAAACACAAAAGTAGGTCAATACGAATATGGCACTGACTTTGGCTACTTAGATGTAACAGAAACGGCTGATGATTGTGAAATGGAAAACGCAAATGTAAAAACAGTTGACTTGAATCACGGAACTTCTGGAAGTGACGTATTTACTTTTTCTTGTAGTCGCAATACCCACCAAGAAATTAATGGCGCTTATTCGCCACTAAACGATGCCCATTTTTTTGGTAATGCCATCTTTAGCATGTTTGATGATTGGTACGGAACTTCACCGCTAACGTCTCAATTAGTACTTAGGGTTCATTACAGCACCAGCTACGAAAACGCTTTTTGGGATGGTAGCAGTATGACCTTTGGTGATGGAGGCTCTACTTTTTACCCTCTTGTGTCATTAGATGTAACGGCCCATGAAGTTGCTCACGGCGTAACAGAGCAAAACTCTGGCTTAATTTACAGCAACCAATCTGGTGGTATTAATGAAGCTTTTTCAGACATGGCTGGTGAAGCTGCGGAGTATTATGTAAGAGGAAGCAATGATTGGTTAACAGGAGCTGACATATTTAAAGGGGATGGCGCTTTAAGGTATTTTGAAGACCCTACTTTAGACGGCGCTTCAATTGGCCACGCTGATAATTATTATAACGGTATTGACGTTCATTATAGTAGTGGTGTTTTTAACCGAGCATTTTATTTATTAGCCAACAAAACTAATTGGAATACCCAGTTAGCTTTCGATGTTATGTATGATGCCAATCGCTTTTATTGGACGCCAAACACCACCTTTATTGAAGGTGCCTGTGGGGTAATTCATGCTGCGGATGATTTAGGCTATAACGTTACTGATGTCATTGACTCATTCGAGCAAGTGGGTGTTATTTGTAATAATTTGCCTGCACGTGATGACGATGAAGATGGTATGTCTGACTATTGGGAGCAAAGCTTTGGTTTAGATCCTACCGACGCTTCTGACGCTAGTGGCGATTTAGACGGCGATACTTTATCTAATTTAGTCGAATTTCAGCTAAATACTTTACCTAATAATAATGATAGTGACACTGACACACTAACCGATGGCGACGAAGTTAATGTTTATAATACCGATCCAACTAAAATAGACAGTGACGATGACGATCTTGCCGATAACCTTGAAGTTAATACTTATCTTACCGATCCTAATTTAAGTGATACCGAAAGCGATGGTATGTCTGATGGTTGGGAAGTGCTTTATGGTTTAGACCCTCTTACTGATGACAGTGCACTTGATCCAGACAATGATGGTAGATCCAATGTAGTTGAATTTCAGCAAGGCACAAACCCTGTAATTAGTGATGTTATTGATACCGAGTCAAATAACTCGATTGCTGAAGCTCAAAATGTTGATGCTGGCTTTAACCTATACTTTTCTGATGAAATTGGCGATCAAACCACCAACACATCACAGGTAATGCCACATGTTTCAATTATTGGTTCTGGGGATGAAAGCTATGACTATTTTGAATTTTCAATTTCAGTTGCTCCTTCTCAAGTCATTTTTGATATAGATCACGGTAGTGGCAATAGCGGCTCTTTTGATTCCTATTTAAGATTATATGATGGTGAAGGCAACATGCTTGCTGCAAATGATGATGCTAGCACCTCTTATGGTGAATCAGGCAGTACAAGCGGTTTAGATTCTTTTTTAACTCATACCTTTTCACAAGTGGGTACTTACTACATAAAAGTATCAAGATACTCTGACAGTGTGATCCCAAACAATGCCGATTACACTTTACATATTTCTATTGAAGACCCGTTTCCTGATAGTGATGATGATGGTATGCCTGATACTTGGGAAGATTTGTATGGTTTAGATAAAAATGACCCAAGCGATGCTGCACTTGATAATGATAGCGATAATTTATCAAATTTAGCGGAATTTGAGGCTGAAACAAATCCATTAGAAGCAGATACCGATAGCGACGGGTTATCTGATGGTGATGAGGTCTTAATTCACCTTACCTCGCCAATTTTAGAAGATAGTGATTTTGATTCACTATCTGATGGTGATGAAATTAATACTCACCTATCAAACCCTCTTTCTGCTGATACTGATGCCGATGGCTTGTTAGATGGGGAAGAAATTAATGTTTACAATTCTGATGTCAATAATAATGACACTGATGCCGATGGTTTACATGATGGTTTTGAAGTTTTATATGGCTTTGATGTGCTAATTGATGATGGTGCAGCGGCACTTGATACTGACAATGACGGTTTAACAACGCTAGAAGAATTCACACTAACCACTAACCCACTAGTTGCCGATACCGACGGCGATGAGATTAGTGATGGCGATGAAGTTAACATTTATAACACCAACCCATTATTATCAGATACTGACAATGATGGCATGAGCGATGGTTGGGAAATTACCTATACGCTAAATCCTTTATTAGACGATGGTCAGGCAGACCTTGATGGTGACACTTGGACAAATTTAAAAGAGTTTCAGTATCAAACTGATCCTACCGACATATTATCATTCCCAAATGTTATTGAGGCTTATTCTGTCAATGAAGCTGGAGATTTATATTTAATTGAATTAGTGACAGGAATAGAAACATTAATTGCTAATACCACATTAACACAAGTTACAGGCCTTACTTTTGGTGGTGAACACACTTTATATGCGGTAGATGCCACTACAGATGCCTTATACACTATTAATACAACAACTGCTGAAGCAACATTAATAGGCGAACTTGGTATTGATGTTTCACAAGTTGGTTTAGCTTTTGACAATAACAACATTCTTTATATGGTTCATGCTAACGAAAAGCATTTATACAAAATTGATGTATTGACTGGTGTAACTGAATTAATAGGAGCATTCCAAGGTGATGGCATTGATGCTATTACCTGGGATGGCATTACATTATGGGGGTTAAGCGCTAATGGCTCTGGAGATCTTTACCACTTAGATCGCAACTTAGCTAGAGCAACATTAGTTGGCTCCCTTGTAGATGTTAACCTAAATAAACATGCTGGCTTAGCCACTAATTATGATGGCAATATTCTTGGTATTGATGAAGATGGCTTCCTTTTCACTATAGATAAAACCTCTGGAGCCGCTACTGTTGAATTTCAAATATCAACTGGTTTTAAATCATTAGCTATTGATTGGCTAATAGATAGTGACGAAGATGAATTGCCTGATTTTTGGGAAGATTTTTATGGTCTAAACAAAAATGACAGCACTGATAGCGTAATAGACAGTGATGGCGATGATCTCAATAATTTAAGTGAATATCATAGTGGCTCTAACCCCTTTGCTATCGATACCGATTTAGATGGCTTAAATGATGGCGACGAAGTTCAAACATATCAAACTAACCCCGCGGTTATAGATAGCGACTTTGATACTTTGTCTGACTATACCGAGGTTATTGAAACATTAACTAACCCCTTAAATAGTGACTCCGATGCAGATGAGCTAAATGATGGTGCAGAGATTAATATCTATCTAACCGATCCTCTTTCTGCAGACACTGACGAGGATTTAATGCCAGACGGCTGGGAAATTTTATATCAGTTAAATGCACGCATAGATGACGCATCAATAGACACCGACAATGACGGCATAAATAATTTAACTGAGTATTTAGCAGGTACTAACCCTAACCCTGTTTACGTCATAGAAAACGAACCAAACAATGACCTCTTAAGTGCCCAATCACTTGATGGTACATTGAACTTTCGATATTCAGAAGATATTGGGGATGCCGTTAATAATACTTCTGAAACAATTCCTCATGTCACTATTCTGGGAAGTGGTGATGAGAGTTATGACTATTTTAAATTCACCGTAAGCACTGTACCAGCCAAGGCAATATTTGATATTGATCGAACAAGCAGTGAAGGCTTTTTTGATAGCTATTTACGTTTATACAATGACAGCAATCAATTTTTAGCTTCAAATGATGATTCATCTACCTCTAATGGACAGGGAGGTAGCAGTAATAACTTAGATTCCTTCTTAATATATGACTTCAACACACCGGGTGTTTATTATTTAAAGGTATCTAAATATAGCGATAGTGTTATTAACACGGGTAGCCAGTACCTATTACAAGTTTCATTAGAGCAAGGTGCTAGCCTAATAGACACCGATAATGATGGAATGACAGACTATTGGGAAACATTACATGGTTTAGCTATAGATGATCCATCTGATGCATTACTAGACCTAGATAACGACAACTTAACTAATTTGTTGGAATTTCAGTTAGGCTCAAATCCTGCTTCAAATGATACCGATCAAGATGAAATTCCAGATAATTGGGAGTTTGAAAATAGCCATAACTTACTTAATCCGAATGACGCTGATGATGATTATGACCAAGATGGCCTTGTATCAACGCAAGAATATAGTTTAAATACCAACCCCTTAAATGCTGATAGTGATGGTGATGGCGTTCTTGATAGTGAGGATGAAGAGCCACTAAATGACGCTATTGGAGCAAGTATTGCCCCAATATTTAATGACTTGGAATTATTAACTTATGAAGCTCAAGGTATTCATACTGAGATAGAACTTCCTTTACCAACAGTCACTGATAATAGCATTCTTGAACCACTCGTTGAGCGCATAAATATTGAAGCACTTGTCTTAGGTGAAAACGAAATACAATGGCGAGCGACTGATTTTGTTGGCAACATGACTTTAGCAACACAAATCATCACTATTGTTGATACAACACCGCCGATATTGATAGCATATAACACTATAACCAATGCTCAAGGTATTTTAACTGACATATCTCCTGCGCTTGAAAATGTTTTTTCTGAAGACCTTGTTGATGGCGTTATTCCTGTACAACTTATTGCTCCTGAAAAACACTATTTAGCTGCTGGCATACACAATGTAGATGTTACATTTACAGATAGCAGCGGTAATGTTGGCGAAGGAATCGTTACAATAGATATTCGCCCATTGTTAGCTATTAAGAGTTCAAAAAGCACATTAGCAGGCAATACTGTTCGTATTAATATTGAGTCTACAACACCAATACTACCTGAATATTACCCTTTCACGATTCAATTCACCGTACAAGGTGCTAACTTACAAAAAGACATTTATGCTCCTAAAGAACTGTTTATAGATGTTGATATTAGTGATAATGCTCAAGCAGGAGATTCATTTAACCTAGAGTTATTATCTTCCGATATGGGGCTTTCTGAGCATAAGATTATAGCCATTAATGTTATTGACGAAAATCTGGTAGCTAATATTAGTTTATCCGTATATCAAAATAACAATGTTGTCGCCGCTGTTGATAAAAGTGCAGGAATGATTGAAATAATCGCCAATATTCAAGACATTAATAATGATGAAATTAATTTAACTTGGCAATTACCTGACGGTATTGAACCTTTAGAAACCACAAGCAATGCCATTACTCTTAATCCAGAATTGATTGCTGCAAACAACATTATAATTAATGTCACGGCTGAAGAAGTATCAACAACAGAAAAATACTCTGTTACTCAAAGCATCAATATTGCTCTTTTATCAACGCTACCTGAGCTATCTTTAACTGCAGATACCGACAATGATGGTATTAGTGATGCCGAAGAAGGCTTTTTAGATTTAGATAACGATGGTATCGCTGAGTATTTAGATAATGACAATAACGCTAATCATTTACCTTTAATGGATACTCACAAACCTATTCAAACAGTCATTGGTTCATCTTTGTCTTTAGGTTCAATTATTAAAAGCTCCTCTACTCCTATAGTTGCCAATAGTGTTATCAATGATACTGACTTAGCTAGCTTTGCTGAGGGTTTAGGACTGAATAATCATATTGATAATCATGCTAACAGAGTTACTCCTATGGTTAATTTCATAATATCGGGTGATACCGTGCGTGATGACGGAGCGGTCGTTGTCATCCCATTACCTGATGATGTCACTATTTCAGCTGAAGCTGTTTTTAGAAAATATATTAGCAATCAAGGGTGGTTTGATTTTGTTGAAGATAGCAAAAATCATATCTCTAGCGCTTTATTAGATAACAACAATAACTGCCCTACCCCTAACTCAGCAGAGTACACTTCAGGCCTTAATGTTGGTCATCAATGCCTTCAATTAATTATTGAAGATGGTGGTCCAAATGATGCCGATGGCGCAATTAACGGGCAAGTAGAAGATCCTGGGGCATTAACGAGCTTCAGCAATACTGCACCTATTATTAATGTAGAAACTTCAGTTGAGGTTAATGAAAATAGCCAAGTGAATATTAATGCTGCTACCTCGTCTGATGCTGATGGCGATAGCTTAACTTATACTTGGACTCAACTCGATGGCGTTAGTGTAGAACTTACTACTTCAAATACCGCCACATTAAGTTTTACCACTCCAGAAGTTGAGGCTCAGGTTGTGCTCAGTTTCTTATTAACGATAAGTGATGGCTATGCTAACGTTGAGCAACAAGTTGATGTACAAGTGAATAATATTGTGTCACAAGAATCATCTAATAATGACTCTTCATCTGGCGGAAGCACTAATACATACTTTTTGTTATGGCTGTTCAGCCTTATGCTATATCGTAATTTTCTGATACGAAGATGTAGATAATCTACACTCAGGTTAAAATTGTTATCCTAATGGTAAAATAGATACAAACAAAAAGCCCGAATATTACTATTCGGGCTTTTTCAATTTTAAGCTATAAATGGGAATGACTATTTATGCGCAGGATAAATGCACTAGAACAAGGCTTGGTAAGCGACGCATAGTCTTTCTTATGCGAGCGCCACCATAACGCAGTTATTGTGTATTTAGACAAGCATAAACTACATCATACCGCCCATGCCGCCCATACCACCCATGCCGCCCATATCAGGCATTGCAGGAGCTGCATCTTGTGGAGCATCGGTAATCATAGCTTCGGTAGTTAACATTAAACCGGCAACAGACGCGGCAAATTGTAAGGCACTACGCGTTACTTTAGTAGGATCTAAAATACCCATGGCAATCATATCACCGTAAGTACTGTTACCTGCGTTATAACCGTAGTTACCTGTGCCGTTACGTACTTCGTTTAATACTACTGATGGCTCATCACCACAGTTAGCAACGATTTGACGAAGTGGTGCTTCCATCGCGCGAATAGCGACGTTAACACCGTGCGTTTGATCTTCGTTGATACCTTCAAGGTCTTTAATTGCCGTTGCAGCGCGAACTAATGCCACACCACCACCAGCAACAACACCTTCTTCAACCGCTGCGCGAGTTGCATGTAAAGCATCTTCAACACGGGCTTTTTTCTCTTTCATTTCCATTCCAGTAGCGGCGCCTACTTTAATTACCGCTACGCCACCAGCTAATTTAGCGAGACGCTCTTGTAATTTTTCTTTGTCGTAATCTGAAGATGAATCTTCAATTTGACCACGAATTTGCGCAACACGTGCCTTAATGTCAGCTTCATCACCAATACCATCAA
>MAAC01018199.1_pt1 | contig 19571 bp, 14 predicted proteins | sample 1115981 | NCBI WGS metagenome assembly MAAC01 (sample SAMN04961126, study PRJNA320927) | seawater metagenome | isolation source: sample BD02T64 sea water enriched with oil for 64 days | place: USA:Gulf of Mexico | collected 2013-07-27
TTATCCTGTACCTCGTTGATAGGCTTGCCAGAGAAAAGGTCTACTACATTACTACGATCGACGTCTATCGTTTGAGGTTTCATATCATTCCCCTCTTTGCTGTAGCCGTCTACAACTGCATAGATAGCCTGTAGCGTTTATGGACAGATAATCATATTGATTATTTTCAGTATAGATGGTTCCCCAAAGGTCACCATTTTATAAAGCAATTGATATTATTGGTGCCATTCGTTAACACTTTTCTACTTCTCACTCTATCTTATCGGCAGGTCTCGTGCAAAATTTAGCCTATTTTTGCTAGGGTTGTCTCAATTTAACGGTGATACATCAGTGGCTTACAATGTGTTGATGAAATCGATATGATGTCGTGATTAGCAATTGCTAATAGTCATTTGGTAATACGTCGCTTTTCAATGCAGGAAAATGAGTGCCCATTATGCCGCGTCAAGAAGTATTGAGTCCCCCAGGTCGCATTAATGTTGATAAACATCAGCATGAGGATTTGATACGTTTATTTGATCAAACTTTTTTAGAATCAGAAAATACTCGTTTGATTAGAGGAGATGGGGAGCCTGTTTACTTACCTGCATCTTCTCTTAGCCATTATCACCAGGTGGTGTTTGCTCATGGGTATTTTGCGAGTGCATTACATGAGGTTCACGCACCTCTTTAAAGGTTGACACGCTAGGAAACTCATGCTCGTATGGTGTACATCCCTCGAGGACACCATAGTCATGAAAGCCACCCTTAATGATCTTTTTACATCCAAAGCCAGGGTTATCCATTTAGGTCGTTTTCAAAAGGGCCACTTAATGTGGCAAGAAGGTAAAGCTGGCGAGGAGTATGAATATAGTTTTTTCAATTCAGGAGGTAGCGCATATTTTCCAAAGGTACCCGCTATTCTTCAGTCTAATGGCCTTCCCTGGGATATTGGCAATGCCTATTTGATAGGCCAGTTAGAGAAGCCTAGCCTTTCCAATATGAGAACGCTCACTGCACGAGCGACTCACTTAAAGTACTACCTACAATACCTAGAAGATACTGGGCAACATTTCTTAGATCTGCCCAAGCTATATTATGAGCGCGCACCACAAAAGTTCAGAGTATTCATGAGTCAGGTTCTTGATAACCACGACTTTAGTGCAGAGCACATTAACAACATACTTTCTACAGTTGCGCATTTCTACACAAACATCCGCTATGAGTCTCTAGTGACGGAAGAGAGTCTAGAGAATCAGCCGTTCACCGCGATTAGAAAGACGATCATGACCACCAATCGCGTGGGTCTTATTCGGAGCACGGAAGTCATCACCAATGACCTCAGAATTAAGAGCAGTCGAAGTCCGAGTGCTGAACCAGGGAAGTTAAGAGATGGTGGGAACTTACGTCCTTTAACGTGCGAAGAGCAGCGGGTTGTAAGCGAGGGATTTGGACAAAATAACGCCTCGATAGAACTGGAATTAATGATCCGAATTGCACTTGAAACCGGGGCAAGACAGCAAACCGTATGCACATTAAGTATCGGCTGCATCAAGGATGCTTGTGATGAATTAGCGGCTGGTCAGTCAACGGCTGTTGTCATTGTCAATGCAGGTCAACGATACAAGGCAGACACCAAAGGCGGCAGACAAAATAGGCTAATTTTCCGACGCGAGTTAATTGATGATTTGATGACTTATATTGGTTGTCAACGTGCGGAAAATCGTAGACTCCATGACAATAGTTTTTACGGTAATACAGATGACAACTATGTGTTTTTAACGCGGGACGGAAAACCTTATTACACCGCTCAACGAGAGGTAGCAGATCGTCAAGACCCAAAGGCTGCGTGGAGCATTAAAGCGCCCATGATGGTGCCCAAGAACGGACAGTCGCTTAGGAATGAATTGAGCCGATTTATTTCACGTATTCAGAAAAGAGCTCCTGATTTTAACGTATTTACTTTCCATGATCTCCGAGCGTCAATGGGAATGAATGTCGTGAGGTCGATGAGAGCTGAGGGTTACCCTGATGCAAAAATATTTGATCACGTAAGGCAGCGTTTAAATCATCGTAATTTCAAAACCACTGAAGGTTATCTTAATTTCGACACCGAACTTTCCGAGTTTAATGACATACAAGAAGCATTTGGTGCGATGATTTCTGAAGGCGAGAGTGATGGATAAATCCTTCACCGCTCGTCCTTTAGTTGAAGTGAATCCACAAAATCCACCTAAAGTGTACGCTCCTCAGTCGGTAGTAGTTAAGGGAGCAGGGGCTGATGGTTTATTATTTAACGTGGATATTGGAAGGATTTGTTATTTGGAGCGCGAAAAGAACACCGCGCGTCATTATAGAGGCAAGCACTATATAGCTGCTTTAGTCTTCACCGACTCCCTATCGTCAGAGCGGATAACGTGGCTCAGGAATTATTTGGACACCATTTTTCGCAAAGGATGGCGCAATGAAACGTTGCGCGGAAGGCTACACTACTTGCGTTATTTCTTTCATTTTTGCGACTTTAATGGGGGATCAAAGCCTGTCACTTTAGAGGGGTTAGTGCGTGAATATCAACGCTATCAAATTGTACTCGATCAACGAGGCCGTATGAACAGTGAGTCATCGTTAGGCTCGACGAATATTAACGGACGCTTAACTTCCGCAAGAAGTTTTATTCAGTGGGCATTTGAGCTATCGAGTAATGATATCCTTGCTCTCATCCCGAAGCATCGTAACAGAAAATCTAAGGTAGAGGCTGAAGTTAGATCAGTTAGTCTTCAGGAAGGGCAAGACTACTTGCGTGTGTGCGCCATATACTTCAACCAATTTGCTGATGCCATTCTAGAAAATAATTATCCCATCAAGGTGACTCCGCCCAATTCGTCTAATAGCAATCTGTACTGGCATTCAGCTAGGGGGACTTCTTTGAAGAGTTTACCAAATTGCTTTAACAAAGATGGAGATCCACTTCCGTACGAAGATATAAAGTACGTGCTGGCGGAAAACTTTAAAAGTAAATTTCATGATAAAGGTACGTTTTACGATAGAACACTTGTTCGTAATAGAAAGGACTGGAAGGGTGGAAAGTTGATGATTCAAAAGGTCTATTCTTACAACCTGAGTGCCTTCTGTTTTTTTCAAATATATCTCGGGTTTACAGCGGCAAATGTTCAGCCCACGCTAGATCTAAAAATATCCGATATAGACCTTAGTAAAATCGGATTCAGTGCCTTTGCAAAGAAACATAAGTTTCGCGCTGGAAGAGCAGTTAAATTTACAGCCCCCAGTCATTTGAAACGAGAAATATTAAAGTATTTAAAGCTAAGAGCTTGGGCGGAAAGCCTCGGGCTTGTTGGGGATGTTGATGAGTATTTGTTCGTTAAAATTAGTGAAGCTAATAAGCTAAAGCGACTAGAAAGAAGCAGCGCTAGCTCTCTTATAAAAAAATCTCCCTTGTTTGAAGGGATAACCAAAATTTCGTCAAGGGAAATAAGGCAGTTGGCGGGTGAGTATTTTATCCGAAAAGCACAAGGAAAAGTTTCCTTGGTGGCAAAGAAGTTAAACAACTCGGTTGCGACAACAGCAAGGTCCTATACTGCAATTGATATAGAAACGCAGGCTCAAGAGATGTATCGTTTTCATGAAGAGCTTGGTATCCAAGTTCGCCAGTTCAATCGTACAACGGAAAAACCGATCCCCGTGAAACTGGTAGGTGAAGGTGATTCTGAGAGAGTTGCCACAGGATCCTGTACCAATATAAAGGGAGATATTCCCGTGAGGGCGAAGGGGTTTAGCTCTGAGGCTCCAGAACCTGCCTGCGGCACGTTTGAAAGCTGCCTCTTCTGTGCGCACTTCGCTGTCCATACAGATTTTGAAGATATGCATAAACTCTTGAGTCTTCGGGAGGCGCTGCGCGCCACCTCAATGATTCGAAATGATCCAGAGCACCATGAAGCGGTTGTTCAACCGGCGCTCTTTCGAATTGGCGAAATTGTGGAGTTTGTAAGCAAAAGAGATGAAACGGTTAGAAAGGTAATAAGCAAGGCGGAAGAAGAGTTAGAAATGGGTAACTATAACAAACACTGGAGTAGGCAAATTCAAATTCTAACCCGTCGAGCAAACAGCTTAGGAGGAGGGCTTTAGTTATGGCGAAATTAATGTTGCGCGACTCTAACGCGCTGGAAGTTCTTCCGTCTAGGGAAGTTTTAACTCTATACCCTTCTGATGACCTGGTAGTAACGATTACCAAGGACGGAAACCCTCTGTCGAGGTTTGGAGACGATATTTGGGATTACGGCGCCACAAGTTCGACGATGAAAACGCTTAATTTCAGGGCAAAGATTGATAAGATAACTCCAGTTGATGGATGTAGGGATGCAAGTGAAAATAGTCGCTCTAGCGCCAATAAATTTCTTAAAACCCTCGCGCTGCATTGGATTAGTGTTGTCGGTGGGTGCTCTATGTCAAAACTTAACGGCGATGTGGTAGCAGCTTCGTTTTTGGTTCGTTTCTGCCTAGATAAAGGTATTCCAGTGAGAAATATCTTCTCTACTCCAGAGGCAATAGACTTTCTGATTGTTCGGGCTTTAACCGTTAAACAGGCAGGACTTTTGCTTGGGAAAATCCAGCGATTCACTGATACCGCAACCGTACTTGGCAATAACTTGTTTTGGGAAGGATTAAGGCCCTCAGTCGAGTTTCAAAATAAACTGAAGCGAGTTAGAAAGAGCTTTCCTGAAACTACTGATACTGTGCAGACACTACTTATACCCTCGGAGATTTACCAAGGCATACTGAAAAAGACGATTGATGATTTAGACCGTTTTTTGGAGCATGAAGAGGCTATAAAGTTTTTATTTCAAATACGTACTCTTGCTAGAGATAAAGGAGTGAGTTTGGATAAAAAACTAGATGCTGGTCCGCTCACTAAAAATCAAGCGGCTCGCGTAACAATTCAATGGAATAAATTGATGCAAGAAAACAGCAAGGTATCTATGGCCCTAAAAGAACTCAGTGAAGCGGGTATTTCAAAAAGTGAAAGTTGGGCTGGGCTTATGGATAACCTGAACCGTTGGCAACTCCGGTGTGCCATTCTGATCGCTGCATTTACAGGTATGCGAAAGAGTGAATTGTTAGCCATACCACTTAACGGATTCAAGACGCTAAACACAAGTAATGGTGCTATCCCAGTCGTTTGGTCGACAACAACAAAGCTTGAAAATAATGGGGTGCCTCGGTTTACCAAGTGGGTCACTAGCTCGATTGTTGAAGCTGCTTTTAAGGTCGCTAGGATCATTGCTGAAGGTGCGCTAGCATGGTCTGACGACAGGCGAATAACGGATGTAAAAGAACAAGAAACGCCTCTGTTCCTATCGGTTGAATATGGTAAAAAGGGTATTCCTCATCCACAATTTCGTTTTACAACAACCTCGTTCAATGGAAGACTAGCCAGTGTCGACCTATATAAAAAGGAGCTTCAAGTATCAGAGCAAGACATAGCGGAAACAAGTTGGTTTTTGTATGGCGAGAATGTACCAAGCTGCATTAAAGTAGGTGAAGCTTGGCCACTAACGTTCCATCAGTTTAGGCGCTCAATGGCGGTCTATGCGGCTGCAAGCGGGCGAGTGTCTTATCCAGTACTGAAGGCCCAGCTTAAGCATATCAGTATGGTGATGACTGTATATTATTCCGACTCAAATTCAAGAGCCGTAAACATCCTGGGTAATGAGGCTGAGGTCAAGGCCTTACGAGCCGAGTGGGCCGATGCCAAAGCTCGCGTCGAGGCCGATGACCTCTACAAATTACTAGAAAGCGGTCAGCCATTAGCGGGTAGTGCAGGTAAAAGATTAAGGGCTCAACAGGCCAGAGTCGAGTTACCTGATTTTTTAGAGAGTCGGAAAATGACAAAGCAGGCAGTAAAAAATGGGAAAATTCGTTATCGCCCTACTTTGGTAGGGGGATGTATGTCTGTGAAACCCTGTAATAAAGGGGCTGGCGTGCTAGCGTCTGCCTGTATAAGTTGCGAAGATTCTGTATTCTTACCTGGCTCAAAGGCTGCTTTAGAGCAAACAAAAGAGTTTTATGAGGCCGAGCTAGCCGAAGGTGCTCCAAAGCGTGCTCGTCAAGAATACAAGGCAAATATCAAGAAAATTGATAGTTTTATGCAGAACCTTATTGAGACCGTGGAGATCGCTTGAATACACGTAGCAATGTAGAACAAGAGTATTGGGATGCCCTTGAGCGTCTAAAAAAGGGCAAAACCAAGATCATCGATACAAGATCGAGCAGATTTAAATTCACTAAAGATGCTGTGGGACGTGAGGCTGGTAGAGGGAAAGGTTATGTGCGTCATGAACGATACCCTTCGCTTTGTGAAGCCATAGCTAATGCAGAGAAAGCTCGTAAAGAAAGCGCCCCAGAAACTCCTAGCGATGCTGCCAAAATTGAGCAGCAGAAAACTCTAAAGAAAAAGGCAATAGGCAATTACAAGCAGCTCAAGCAAGAGTACGACCTCTTGATGGGTGAGTATCTAAACGTAGTCAGGCGTAATTTTGAGCTTGAGACAGGGTTGGCCGAGAGTAAGAATGTTAAACTCATTCGGATGCCCAACAAACGGTAGATTTTAACGATAAAGCGAGTTTGTTGTTTATAAGTTACTTTTTATTGTTTTTAATAAAGTTTTATAGACTTTGGCTATGGGGCTGATTGAATAGATCTGATCGTATTAGGAAATAAATAAATGAGTGTTTGTATTACCGATGATGAATGCTGTCAATATTTGATAAATGCATTTGCAAGTATTTTTCCTGGCCTAACAATAAAGGGTGGAGCGGAAGAGCCATTTTATGCCGCTCCTAGAGCGAACGTAAGTGCAACAATTCACTTTAGGAGTAACTATCCACGAAGTTTGTTGCACGAGGTTTCGCATTATTGTTTAGCTGGCGATCAGCGAAGAAATATCGATGATTTTGGCTACTGGTACTCTCCGTGCGGTAGAACAATTGAAGAACAGCAACGTTTTGAGTTTGTTGAGGCGAGACCCCAGGGCTTGGAAAAGGCGATGTGCGAGATTATAGGAGTTAAATTCTCTCCAAGTATTGACGATTTTTCTGGACGCCCTCCGACGGAAAGCTTTTTGCAGTATCTGGAGATTGCCTATCAGGAGATGCTGGAAAGTCCACCTCCTTCCGTCCAGAAAGCCTTATGTGGGTTGACAAATTATAGGGATAGTAACAATTAAGCTGGTTGATAGTTTACCATCCCTGCTGAATTGCTCACTAAATTCCAGGCGAGTTCTTATGTGGACCCAGTTGACGGGCTTTATTGCTTCCAGCGGTGTCAGGTCACTGCATGGTAAAATGATATTTCACAACAAAATCAAATTGAATGATTAATGATCATCTTTGAAGGCCGCCATACACCGAAACCCATTATCCTTCAATGCGTTCGCTGGTACTGTTCTTATGCGCTTAGCTATCGTAATATTAGAAGAAATGATGGCAGAGCGTGGTCTTAATATTGATCAAAACAGACTGAAACGACGGGACTTTCACTACGCCCCGAAGTCGGAGAAATCCTTCCATAAAAAGAAGAAACGGCCAGGCGACAGATGGCGACTTGACCAAACCTATCTGAAAGTTAGATGTAAATGGGCCTATGTTAACATTCTGTAGAGCTTCGTGTTTTATCCAATAAGGTATGATGTATAAATGTCGAGAAAGAAAAAGGCTAAAGGTTCAGTTAAAAATAAAAATAAAAGGGTTGTTGAAAGGATCCTAAATGCGAAAAAAAAGAATGGAAGCAGTGCTACTAATATTGAGCTAAATCGCTATATATCGAAAGAAAATGACATAATCAGGTTTGAATCCAATTTGCGCCGATTAATGAAGTACCCGGCTGTTCGAAATTCACTCGATTGCTTTGCAAAAACACCAAAACAATTAGGGGTGAATGGAACATATGCTATTTCATCAGAGAAATTAATTTCTTTGTATCTATGTTCTTTTGAAGTTTGCAAAGAGAAAATTACTCGATTTTTATGTGATACAGTAGAATATGAACATCTATTTCTCTCAGGAAAATATGAAGAAGCAGAAAAATCCCTTGAAGCTCTGCATGACAATTGCGGTACTAGTTTGTGGTATATCCGTAGTAAACTCTTACTATTGAAGTACTCTGGCCGTCTTGACGATCTACAGGAATTCTATTCAGGTTTAAAGTCTCAAATATCTAATAAGTCGATGATTGAATTTGTCGATATTTATTTTGCGATGCTTAATTCTACTGATACAAGCTTGTCTCTGGAAACTTACGTAATAAAAAATATTAGAGAATTCAAAGATGCTGGAGCACTGCAGTTAGTGTCCTTTTATTCGCAGCTATATCTTCCTGCTGGAATTTATAGCGATAGAGACATAACATATCTATTCTCTGAAATTCAGCGATTCCCTGTTATTGATCAGTATATGATGTTAGTTGATTGGTTTGTTGAGGCTGCATCCGACCCAGAGCATTATGACCTAACTGAAGAGTTCGTAGAGATAACCCTTGGTCGTATTAGTTCAATTACTTCAGATAGAAGAATCGATGCCCTTTTAAATGGTACTGGAAGTATTCATTCGAATATGTCTGTTTTGGGCGAACACATAGTTAATGATTATGCATCAGGGCGGTATGAAGACGTTTTGATCAACTTTTTCTCGAGTTTAGAAAAATTGAAATCCCCACCTGCTTATATAAATATTGTGGCTAAGTCATGTGCCTATGCGGAGAAGGAGGTTCCATTAAATGACTCCCTGATTGGGGAATTTATCTCACGAATTGTGGAAATTTATCAACTAAGTGCGTCTACAAGTAACGCCTTCTCAGAGCTGCACAGAATGATTATTCTGACTGTACACCTTGGATGTTCACATAGCCTTATTGTAGCACTGATAAAGGCGTGTCAGTCTCAATTCTCAGACGAAGAAATATCTAAATCATGTTTCAGATGCAGTATGACTCAGTCTGAATTCACACCCTTAACCAAGAGTATGTCTGATATTTTTGGGGAAAATAAGAATGGTTTAACGCGATTTGTTGATTTAAAAAATTCGAACCTTCCAATATATAGACAATTGAAAGACACTGCTTATGGCAACATAAAAAACGGTATCTACGACGAAAATTTAATAGATAGATTGGAAGAATGCGAACCTCTGAATAAAGAATTCTATGAGATCAAAATATCTTCCTTAATATCCGCAAAAATGAGTATGAAGGCAATAGAGTTTTCATCCGAAATTTTAATAAAACTACCAGAGACTTACATATGTGTACCTTTGGAAAAACTAATCCAAATAATAATCGATAATAGTTATTCTTCAATTGAATCATCTATTATATGTTATTTCTACTGTAAGCATATTTCCTCAGAAAAGTCGTATTTACTGAATGAAATAGTTGAGGATTTTGTCCTTGATAGTGGCAAGGAACGACCTAGTCAAATACTGGAAGATAAAACTTCAGCAATATCGGATGCGGAGATATTCTTTTACGAAAAAATTTGCACCCGTAAGGTCATAGATTTTTTGGCATGCTTCAAGAATACTGTTGATTTGGCGTCGGAAAGGTTGAAGATAATCGAGTTACTAGGATGTCTTGAAAATAACACGAATCCAAATTTAAGAGATGAATCAGATAAAATCGTTGAAGAGATTGTTGTTGAGACAGGTGTGGCAAAAATTGACTCAAACAAAATCGAAATTGACGCAGATGGGATAGCCCGAGAAAAGTCAAGTGAAATGGACTTGCTTGTATCATCATATTGGATTTTTCCAGAGCAAAATAATGCTATAGACAGCTATGTTATTGTTGAAAATGTAGATGAAGACAAAGTACAACAGGGGCTTGTTGTAGGTGATAGGAAAAAAACATTGGTTAGGATGTACGATACTATCCAAATCGCATTTCTATATGATGAGAATCATGGATTAGATAAGAGCATAAGCATGGAAATTAGACACGGTTTTTTTTCCAATCTCATGAGGTCAAGACTAGAAGAAAGACACATCCTATTAGAGTCTGACAGTAAAAATAAATACAAGTCATCTGATTATTGGCGAGAAATTCATAATTTTTTGAGACCTGCTATTAGTGACGAAATAGTAAAAAATCTAGCAAAATTCAGCAACTCCTTTAACAAGCTTTTACGGGATGCAGAAAACCACTTGAGAGTTTCTATATCTTTCGAAAATGATGGAAGTATTTTTTCATTTATTATAACTCCTGAAGATATTGATGCTTTGGAGGAGCATTTGGAGAAGAAAACATCTGGCTCAGAGGTTATCACATACCTAATTGACAAGCTTTGGATGAAAACCGAGGAATGTCTCTATATGGCCCGAGAATATATGAATGAGGAATTCAAAGATTCTGTAGAAAAATTGTTCCTAGAACTTACGAAAGATATAAATGAAACTAAAGGCGGAGCATCTCTGGTCGAATTGTCTGACGCAGTAATGCAAGCCAGGAACGGGATCAAAGAAGACATTAAAACTGTATCGGAGTGGTTACGGAGGGGAGGCAATGCTTGCTTTGATAGTATTGCGCTCCCTTCAGTTATTGATATAGCAATCAAAAGTTTCAGGGATATTAAGGGAGTTCCAATTGACATTTCTTTGGCTGCGTCCAATTGTAGTCGTATGGTAGATGGAAAACACGTCAAGCCCATAATTCTTGCACTAATAAATCTTTTAGATAATTGCCTGAAATATGGGAAGGTAAAAGAATCTAACCCAATAGAGATCGTTTTTTTTGGCAACAATCAACATTTTAATATTCTAGTGTCCAATGTGATTTCAGATTCTACAAAACTGTCTCTAAGTCTTGAAAAACTACGAGATCTAAAGTCCATAATGATAAGGGATGGATCGAGCCACTTATTGAGATCTGAAGGTGGAACAGGCCTAAAAAAATCATACCATTATTTAAAAACCATTGATCAAAAATACGACATCAATTTACATTTAAAGAATAATTCATTTGTAGCTGAGATTTGCTATGCATAAAAATATACTGCTAATTGAGGACAACCCTCACAAGAGAAAAAAGATAACCGATTTTATTTCCCAATTTGATGACAGTGTAGAAATATCGGAATCGGAATCATATACCTCTGGCTGGCAATCTTTGATCGGAGGAAGTTATAGCTTGGTCATACTTGACATGAGCCTTCCGACGTATGACGTTAGTGAAGGAGAATCTGGAGGAAGATTCAGGACCTTTGGTGGAAAAGAGTTAGCTAGAAAAATGAAGAGAAAAGGTGTTCCTTCAAATTTTTTCTTTGTCACCCAGTATGAATCATTCAATGACGTAAATGGAACGCAGACATTAGATTCAATTAAGAATGAATTGAAAAGCGAATACGGTGACCGCTGCCTGGGCGTTATACATTTTGATACTTCTAGTAAAGTATGGAAAGAAGAGTTCAAGATCATGTTAGAGAAAGGGTTAAAATAGTAATGAATATTCTTATTGTTGACGATGATGTCGAAAGGCTTGGACGTATTAAACATAAATTGCTAATTCAGTCTGAGGAAGAAGACAAAAAATGTAGTATTGATGAGGCGAATAGTTACGACGAAGCAAAGTTACTACTTAGAAAATCATACTACGATATACTAATTCTAGACGTTATCCTACCAAAAAGGGTCGGTGAATCTCCTACACACAGCCATGGCATTAATTTGCTTGATGAAATAAATCGTAGAGAGAGTTTTAGGTTGCCAGGAAGAATATTGGGAATCACAGCAAACACCATAGATATTGAGAATTACAGAAAAGACTTTATGAAATACTGTTTTTCTTTAATAGAGGCTTCCCCCGCGAATAACTGCTGGCTAGATACTTTAGCCGAATCAATAAGCTATAGTATGGAATCAGCTAAAGATAAAATTGATTTTCCACGAAGCATAGTGATCACGGTTCATGGGATACGTACTTTCGGCCAATGGCAAATCCGTTTAAAACAGCTTGCATGTAAAAAATACGGAAATTTGGATTTCTTTTCGTATAAGTACGGGTATTTCACAGCTCCTTCGTTTTTCATCCCCTATTTTAGAGATAGGGAAGTCAAAAAGTTTGCAAACAAATTAAAGGAATTGATTGAAGAAAACCCAGGGACGCCGATAAAAATATTTTCACATAGTTTTGGTACGTATATTTCTGTGAGAGCAGTTGAGTCACTGGTAAAGTCAGGTTTCAGTATTCCTTTGGATCTATTGGTTCTTAGTGGCAGCGTTCTAAAATCTGACTACGAATGGGGGCCGATAACAAGGTTAACTGGCGCAAAAGTCATTAATGATTGCGGTGGGAGAGACTATGTACTTTGGCTAAGTGAAGCTATTATCCCTCAAACAGGTATGGCAGGAAAAATTGGATTCTACGGGTTTAGTTGTGATAATTTTCTAAACCGCCATCATAAAGGCGGGCACAGCCTTTACTTCGATGGTGATGATTTCATGTCCAACAATTGGTTACCCTTACTTCACCCTGGATATGATGTAACTGATTTTGATGGTAGAGATGCATCAACAGTTGTTGATGGCGTTATTGAAAAAATAATCTCTTTTATGGGTAAATGGAAAGGGATTGTCTACCTGAGCTTGCTGCTTCTTTTGTTCTATCATTTTGCTAGCAGTCTTTGAAAGAGACTGTTATAACAGTCTAAATAGAGGTGAGAGTTCACAATATTTTAAGGTACTATTGCTATTAGACGACAACTATTCTGTCACGAGGGGGCACCGCTAACGGTATAACAAACTATTTATGTCGAGGTGTATTTTGGCGAAAATAGTTTGTTATGCCGTAAAATGTACAACGAAGCCCTCAGGGCGGCTTTTTTGTACATTTTTAAGAGAGTTTGTTGTGTTTTGAGCCCTTCTATTTTTTCTTTATTTATCAGTGAGTTATCTATGTACATTAATTATTATGAGATTAGTAGAACAAGCTCATTGGTGTGTGGCAGGACCTGAGCGCAGAATGCTTGAAGATTTCGGTTATTGGTATAAGCCAGATGGACGTACTAATGATGAGCAAGCGTTATTTGAGCAAGTCGAAGTTGTGCCGCAAGCGTTTGAGTGGATACTGTCGGTGGCCGCGGGCTTTTTGTTTCGAATTAGCGCAGACAACCTCAGCGGAGAAGCGAGGGATAATACAGAGTTTAAAACTAAGGTGTATGAAGAGGTTCAACGACGACTTTTTGGTGGTTTACCGGAACGATTAGGTACGTTTGTTGCTGCATTACAAGATTATTATCAACAGGAGGATATGTTATGTTCGTCTCATTTTTTGTTAGAAAATTTATAACCACTCATTGGTTTGCTGTGACAGTTTGTTGTTTTATGAGTGTTGGTGTTTCTTTAGGTGTTGTAGCTTCAGAGAAGGCAACAGATGAAGTGGGAGAGCTTATACAAGAGGGGAAACTTGCGTATGAAAAAGGTGATTTAACGGATGCTCAAGAATCACTTCAGCATGCGTTGAACTTAATTGCGGAGCTGAGCGTAGAATCCTACATGGGGCTTTTGCCTGACGCGCCAAAAGGATGGGTTGTTGAAGAGACTTCTGCCGATGAAAGTGCACTTTTTAGCGGCATTGGAGGGCTTGTGGTTGCGACAAAAAGTTATAAGAAAGAAGGGCTCGCAACAGTGCCAGTGACGTCAATAATGCCAACAATGCAGGTAGCACTCGTCAGTAATTTGCCGGCGTTTGCTAAAGTTGCGGTAAATGCGATGGCACAACTTCAAGGGGTTAAGACAGGTTCTGATGTTATTGTTGTTGCTGGTCACAAAGGATCGCTAAGTTGTGATAAGAAAAGTAAGTGCCAGGTAATGATTCAGTTGGGTGACAGTGCGATTGTGACTGCGGAAAGTAAGGGGATAAAGAAAGGAGAGTTCCTTGCGTTGATTCAGCAACTAAAACTCGATAATTTCCCGGTAAAACAATAAGTATGCAAGAACAGGTATATAAAAACAGATATAAAAGAACAGAGGTACAATATGGGGCGTTATCGGCCACCGCGACAATATAGTTCACCCTATATTACGTTAGAAGGGAGAATCAAACTTGAAGATGAATTACGATTTCTTGGATACACAAAGCGACCAGAGGTTGTTAAAGCGCTTTCTGCAGCGGCAGCGGAAGGGGATCGGTCGGAGAATGCAGAGTATATTTATCGAAAAAAGCAACTAAGAGAAATCGATGGCCGCTTAAAATATCTGGTTAAACGATTAGAACGACTTAATTGTGTGGAGGAAAAACCAGAGGATCAATCGAAGGTTTTTTTTGCGGCCTGGGTTGATTTAGAGGATGAAGATGAAAATGCGGTGACCTATCGTTTGGTAGGAGGTGATGAGACTGATGCAAAAAAAGGTTGGATTAGCATTGATTCCCCTGTTGCTAAGGCGTTGCTAAAAAAACAGGTGGGTGACGAAGTTGTGGTCAAAACCCCAAGCGGCGATATTTTTTATGAAGTGATGTCGATCCGATATTAGTATCTCTCTGTGCAGGAAATATGGCAACTCTAGCCATTGATCCCCACTGTAGAGTGCGTTATAAAATCATCTTCTATTACTCTCTATTCCCCTCTTAATCGCGGAGATCATAACGTCATGTTGAAGCCGGTCATGTTAAAGCTTAATTACCCAGAATTATTACGTACTCAATCATATATTAATGGAGAATGGGTTGATGCGGTAGGTGGTAATACAGTAGATGTTATGAACCCTGCAAGTGGGCTCCTTGTTGCTACGGTGGCGAGTTTAGGTGCCGATGAAACCAAAATAGCTATTGATGCGGCTTATGCGGCAGGCCTTATATGGCGACAAAAAACAGCGATAGAACGTTCAATTCTATTGCGTCGCTGGTTTGATTTGATGCTTGTGCATCAAGAAGATCTTGCGAAGATTCTCACCGCTGAGCAAGGGAAACCCTTGGCGGAGGCAAAGGGCGAAGTTTTATACGGTGCCAGTTATGTTGAGTGGTATGCCGAAGAGGCAAAGCGTATTAACGGTGATGTGATTCCCCAGCCTTCTAATGATAAGCGATTGGTGGTGATTAAGCAGCCCGTTGGTGTGGTAGGGTCGATTACACCTTGGAACTTCCCCAATGCAATGATTGCTCGTAAAGCTGCACCAGCGTTAGCTGCTGGCTGTACATTTGTTGGGCGTCCTGCGACAGAGACACCGCTATCTGCATTAGCGTTAGCGGTATTGGCTGAGAAAGCGGGTATTCCTAAGGGGGTATTTAATATTGTTGTGGGTTCTCGTTCAATTGGGACTGAACTAACGACTAATCCGTTGGTGCGAAAAATCACGTTTACAGGTTCTACTCCCGTTGGAAAAATTCTGATGGCTCAGTCTGTGGGAACCTGTAAAAAAATGTCCATGGAACTTGGGGGGAATGCGCCTTTTATCATTTTTGATGATGCCGATGTGGATGCAGCGATTGATGGTGTGATGGTATCGAAATATCGAAATGCCGGTCAGACGTGTGTTTGTGCCAATCGAATTTTAGTGCAGGAAGGCGTCTATGATATTTTTGTTGAGAAGCTATTAGAGCGAGTAAGCAGTTTTACCTTGGGTGATGGGGTCGAAAAGACGACAACAATAGGTCCATTAATCAATAGTAAAGCGGCAAGTGATGTGCAAGCTTTAGTTTCTGATGCGCAAGAAAAGGGAGCCAAGGTTCTTGTGGGTGGTAATATTTCCACATTGGGAGAATGCTTCTTTGAACCAACAATTTTAGTGGACGTACCGACAGATGCTCGAGTGTTTAAGGAGGAGATTTTTGGTCCAGTAGCCCCCATTTTTAGATTTAAGAGTGAGGATGAGGCTGTTCAATTGGCGAATGATACGGAATTTGGTTTGGCTTCGTACTTTTATACAAGAGATATAGGTCGGGTTTGGCGAGTTGGTGAGGCGTTGGAATACGGCATTGTTGGAATCAATGAAGGTGGTATATCTAATGCGATGGCACCTTTTGGCGGAGTTAAAGAGTCTGGTAACGGTAGAGAAGGCTCCTCATATGGAATTGAAGACTATTTAGAAATCAAATACATGTGTATGGGCGGGATTGACAAGTAGCGTGAAAATAATAAAAAGGAGAGCTGTTGTGCAGAAAAAGTTGATTATTCGTTTTGTTGTAGGGGTTATTTTTAGTTGTCAGGTTCTGGTTGCAAATGCATTAACTCCAGTGACCATGTGTGCATTTACGTTGATGGGGGAGGCAGGTCCAGACTATCAGATCTTGAAAGACTACCAAGCAGAGGCGTTAAATTGGGGCGTAAAATTAAAATTGAAGTCCTACATGAACGAAAAGATCGTGGTTGAAGAGCTAAAGGCAGGGGAATGCGACCTTGCCAATATGACGGGTATGCAGGCAAGGCAATTTAATCAATTTACTGGAACATTAGATGCGTTAGGCGCCATCCCGGACTATAAACACCTGAAGATGGTACTGAATACCTTGTCTCAGCCGAAAGCTGCAAAGTATATGAAACAAGGAGAGTTTGAGATCGCAGGTATTCAGCCGACAGGGGCAATATTTTTATTTGTTAGAGACCGTTATTTACGAGGTCTTTCTGATTTGGCTGGCCGGAAAATTGGCGTGTTGGACACTATGCCAGAAATGCGTCAAATGGTAATGGATATGGGGATGACGCCGGTATCGTCGACGGTCACAAATATTTTTCAAAAATTCAATAACGGTGTTATTGATATTACCGGCGGTCCGGCGATTGTTTATGAAATTATGGAGCTAGAAAAGGGACTGGATCCTGGTGGCGCAATTATTGAATCCCCATTGCTTCAGTCGAATGTACAGTTAGTGGGTCGTATCAGCAAACTACCTGAAGGTTTTGCGCAAAAATCCCGAGAGTTTGTAGCGAGAAATTTTGATGACAGTATTCGTTATATCAAGGAAGCAGAGAAAGCGATACCCCGACGTTGGTGGTTACCAGTACCTGTATGTCAGGAAAAAGAAATGGATGAGCTTACACGGAAAATTCGTTTGGCATTTCGTGACAAAGGTATATATGACGGGAAAGCGTTAACATTGTTGCGCAAAGTGCGCTGCAAACAATCACCAGAGCGAGCTGAGTGTACGGCTGAGGATGCGGAGTAGCCCTGGTAGGGTTAGTCTCATGGCGCTTGAACTATTTTGATATATCCGGAAGAATCACACATCAGGTTGTGATGGGTTTCTGAGCCAAACCTCTTGATCGGGCGCTATTGTTTCGTGTGCTTGCTGAAAATATTTCTCATAAACATCCAAATGAAAGGTTTCTTTAATGTTAAGAGTGCGACTGTCGTTTTAGGCTGTTTCGCTCTTAAACTTCTGTGGATATACCGTAAAGATATGAGGCATGGCGTTTTTTTGAGAGCGCCTATACTAAATAGGGGGTGTCTTCATTCTTCGTAATGTATCTTCAAGAGGTTAAGTAATTGTTCTTTTGTTTTCAGCGACATAGAGGTTTTTTGGGTGGCTAAAGCCATTGGCCTAAGACTTCAGTGTTTGATCTATGTATGCATTCTTTTTTCTTCATCAGTATATGCTAATGAAGAAATTGCGCCTGTTCGATTGTTTTCAAAAAAGCAATATGTGCTAAGTACGAATATGTACGTGTTGGAAGATACAACTAACAAGTTGACGATAGATGAGGTGTCTTCCCCTTCTTATAGAGAGTTTTTTGTTGCGAGTGACGAAGAAATCCACAACTTTGGAATTAGTACGTCGACGTATTGGTTGCGGTGTTTTGTAGAGTACCCAGACTCGTACCCCAATATCAATGATATACAACGATGGTACTTAGAGGTAGGAGACACTCAAATGGATGTGGCAGAATTATACCTTTCCGAATTTGATGGTGTTTTTTCAGTGCTTTCTTCAGATGTTCGGACAAACTACGAAACCAGACCTGTTAGACATGTTAATAGTATTTTTCCGGTAGACCTTATGCTGGGCCAAAAAGTGACTTTTTATATTAAAATAAATAAGGTAACGTCAGTTCGTTTTCCGTTAATAATGTGGACGGAAAACGGTTTTGTTGAAAAGGTCGCAACTGAAGAGTTTCTCTATGGCGTATTGTATGGAGGTATGCTCATATTGATGATATATAACATATTTTTATATATATCCATTAGAGAAATTAGCTACATCTATTATGTAAGCTATTTGTTGAGTGTTTCAGTCTTTATGTTTTTGGAGCTTGGCCATGGATTGGTTCATTTTGAAAGTTTGTTTTGGAAAATAGATCGTGATTATATTGTGTATGCTATATGGTTTTCGATTATATTCAGTATATTATTTGCTAAAAGTTTTATGAATACAAAAGTTTGGCACCCTCGAATTGATCGTATCCTTAGTGGTTGCGTGATCATTTCCTTTGTGAGTCTTGGGGTGAACTCTGTTGTAGATTATGATATTTCTGCAGTCTGGAATTCTTCGTTTAGTATATTATTAATGCCTGCATATATGGGTATTGTTTTTTATATCTATATGCAGGGGGATGTCAATGCTAAGTATTTTTTTATTGCATGGCTCTTTAATGTTTTTGGGTTTTCTATGCTGGCAGCAGCGACCAATAAAGTTATCCCTATGACGCCATTTGTTATTGCTGCAACCCCCGTTGGTATATTGATGGAGTCATTGTTATTTTCATTTGCGTTAGCGAATAGAATAAAAAATGACCAGTCTAAGGCTGTGGAAGCAGATAAAACTGCTATGAGGTATATGGAGCAGTACCAATCGGTATTTGATCACGCCTTTTCCGGAATGTATGAAATGACTCTGAAAGGAGAGTTTGTTAACGTCAATCCAGCCATGGCGAAGATATTTGGTTTTGATAATATCAAAGCATTTTTGAAAAATAATGATTCTATGGCCAATATTCTTTTTGATGATGCAAGTAGACAGTTCATTGAAATGATGACATGCGATGAAATTTCCAATGATTTGAATTTTAGATATGCAGGTAAAAAAAAGGTTGTGTGGGTTCGTCATAGTGCAAAATTGATCATTGGAGGAGCGGGAGGAGGACATATAGAAGGGGCTGTTGAAGATATTACTCAATCTAAATTAAAAGAGAGAGTTGTTTTAGAGAAAGATCAGCAGATTTTTGAAAAGAAAATAGCGGAAGAATCAGCTCAGGCGAAAAGTGAATTTTTAGCTAATATGAATCATGAAATAAGAACGCCATTAACGGCTATTATCGGGTTCAGTGAGTCATTGAAAGACCTGGATGTATCGAAAGAAAATAGAGGAAAAGCTGTTGATCTTGTCGTTGGAAGTAGCCATGTGTTGCTAAATCTTATTAACGATATCTTGGATTTTTCAAAAATTGATGCAAATAAATTGGAGGTTGAAAATATACCCGTTAATGTGAGTGATATCGTTGATAAAATCAGGCGTAGTTTTGCAGCGGCGGCAGAAAGTAAGGATTTGCGATTTGATGTCGTTTATCGATACCCCATACCATCTCACCTGTTAAGTGACCCTCTTCGAATACATCAGGTTTTGATGAATATATGCTCCAATGCGGTTAAGTTTACCGATGA
>MAAC01016231.1_pt1 | contig 19569 bp, 19 predicted proteins | sample 1115981 | NCBI WGS metagenome assembly MAAC01 (sample SAMN04961126, study PRJNA320927) | seawater metagenome | isolation source: sample BD02T64 sea water enriched with oil for 64 days | place: USA:Gulf of Mexico | collected 2013-07-27
GAGCGTTGATAATGCAGGTCTTTGAGTAGCGCCTCAAATTTATTAGTGGACAGTTGCAAGCCCTGATAGATTTCTACTGGGTTAGCGAAAACATGTGCGGGTAATTCCCAACGTTTTCCCTCAAATTGTGCTCGAACAACATTATCTAAGTAGAAAACAAATACGGTTAAAACGATCACGAATAACAAACACGCCTTTAGAAATACGTGTTTAAAAAAACCTGATGATTGTTTTTTTTGTCGCCGGACAGGCTTCTTTCTGGGAGGGGTTGCTTTAGTTCTGGACTTAGCCATAGTCGATTTAACAGATTCACAAAGTTAAGCAGTTTGCACCGCAAACACTTGCGCCATCATGTCATAGACTGGTTTCTACAGGGTGATTAATTTCTCAATATCCAGCGGTTTATTTAATAGCTTATCTAACGAAATAAACTGCTCTGGCAACAGCTCTTCTTCGGGCTTGCCCAACAAATAACCTTGAACATAATCAACACCCAGTTCTTTTAAAACACGGAGTATTTCAGCATTAGAGACGTATTCTGCAATCGCTTTTTTACCCAAGCTATGCGCCACTTCGATCATCGATTTAACTAATACTTGATCTGCATGATCAACCGCTAAGTTACTGATAAATTGACCATCTATTTTCAAATAGTCAACTGGAAAGTTTTTAATATAGTTAAACGAACTAAACCCAGCTCCAAAGTCATCTAACGCAAAACGGCAGCCTAGTGCACGAATTTTTGACACCATCTGACGTGTTTTATCAAAATTTGATACCGCAGCGGTTTCTGTAATCTCAAACGTTAAACGAGAAGGTGAAATCCATGTGGTTTCAAGTTTTTTCTTAATAACCGGTAACAAGTAATCACCTTGTAGAGCATGGCTTGATAAGTTGATCGTAAAACAAATATCTTCCTGCGTTTTAGGTAAGGCTGCAATGTAATCGATCGCGTGAGAGACCACCCATAGATCAATATGGTGGATAAGCCCCATACGCTCCGCAACTGGAATAAATTTAATTGGGCTTAATAGCTCACCATCATCACCAATCATACGAAGCAAGGTTTCATAATGCGAAACCTTTCCATTTGAAACGTCAACAACCGGCTGAAAGACCATTTTGAATAAATCTTCACTCAACGCATGGCGTATTTTAGGCACCCATTTCGCATCATCCCTTAAGATGATCAGCTCATCATTATCGCTTTCAAACAAGTTAACCCGGTTGCGGCCTAATGTTTTAGCTGAATAGCAAGCATGATGCGCTCTAGACATCAGTTCACTCGGGCGTTTAATAGACTCTAGTGGCTCCAGCATGGCGACACCAATACTGGCTGAAATATTATAAATATTAGAACCGGACTTAAAATCAAACTCGTCAATGGTGAGTCTAATTTTTTCAGCCATTTCCAATGCTTTCACTTTCGTTGTTTTACCGATAAAAACCTGGAATAAATTTGAACCAACACGCGCAATAAAAGCTTGGGTATCGAGAGCAGAACGAATAAGCACCGCTACTTCTATCAGCAGCCGATCGCCTACTTCATGCCCTTCAACATCATTAACGACCTTAAATTGATCCAAGTCGATATCCAATAAAGCACCATGTTGCTTAAAGTTATTACACCTTAAAATAGCAAAATCCAACGTTTTCTCCAAACCGCTTCGATTTGACAAGCCCGTCAGTTCATCATGCGCTACTAAGTATTGAAGTCGAGCCTCCATAATCCGCCGCTCTGATAACTCCCTTACCAACTTCTCTTCATTTTCAATTCGGTCATCACGTTCACTTTTAAGCGCAAACGCTAAGTCCATCACCGGTATTAGGTCACCACCTTCCATTGGATAATGAATAGCCGTCGCGGCATTAGCCTCGTGGCACTTAAGCATAAACGCATCATTAATCTTTGTTGTTTTATTCGTCAAAAAGATCAATGGGATACCGTCATGCCCATCTAAGGTTGTCAGTATTTGACTAAATTTTAGTGTGTCACTCTGAGGTAATTCATAATTGAGAAGGATCGCGCCGATCTCATCAATTCGCCCTTGAAATGGACGTATCAACTCAAACACTTGGTCTTGTTTTGAAGCGCAGATGAAATTTCTATAACCACCCAACGACAGAATCTTCTGGAGTGCTGACAAACGCTCTTCATCGTGTTCGATGATGAGGATATGCTGCTTTTTTTGTCCCAAGCTCTTCATGTCAGTGGCCTTGTTCAGTTTACATAGTCGCTATTTCATCCTGGAAACAACCATGTGGAAATAATTTTTTTCTTTTCTATCAAGAACTTTACGCCCACTCTTAACCAAATGTCAACAATAATTTCATAACAGCTTGATATTCCTAATAAGAAGGCCTTAGAATATCCGTTATTAGTAAGGGTAGCTTTCACCTTTTCATTTAGCCTATATAACTTTCATGAGGCTTAGATAAACTTACACCTTTCACTATGCTTATTACCTTTAAAAATTACTTACTAGGATAGTAAAACATGACACGGACAGCAGCAAATATTTGTACTCTTGACGACTTTTTAACAGGTGAGATAGAACTTTGCTCCCCACCTGAGGTTTTCATGCGCATTACACAAGCGCTTGATGACCCCATGAAAAATGCTAAAGATGTTGCAAACATTATCGAGCAGGACCCTTCGTTAGCGGCCAGAATGTTGAAAATTGTTAACTCAGCTTTTTTTGGCTTTCCCGCTACTGTTAAAACGATTGATCACGCCATTGCTATTTTGGGAAACCGTGAAATCCGCATGCTTGTTATGACCACTAGCGTTGTTGAGAAATTCTCAAGCATGCCTAATTCCATTTTAGATATGCGCGAGTTCTGGGCTCATAGCCTAAAAACGGCTCTTTTTGCAAAATTCCTTGCTGATAACCACCCTAAAAAACGCCAACTATCATCTGTTTTTATTAGCGGGCTTCTGCATGATATTGGACGTTTAATTTTATACACTAAAGCGCCAGACCTTGCTCGCGCGGCAGCCTTACTTGTCAAAGCCAATAAGGTCAGCGAAATTGAAGCAGAGTCATCAACTTTTGGCTTTAACCACGCTGAACTGGGTGGCGCATTGCTAGAGATGTGGAAAATACCAGAGTCCATTCAAAGTGCAGCGTCTTTTCACCATCAACCAGAAATGGCGACTAGCAATCAAGATGAAACCAATATCATCTACCTTGCAAATCTGCTAGCCCATGCAGACACAACGTCCGAGGAAACAATAAGCGCAACAATACTGCCTGAAGATGAAATATGGGAAAACATCAATATACCTTACGGCATCGTTACACCTGCTTCTGCCCAAGTAAATGAACAGTTTAGCCACACCTATGCGATGTTTTTTAGCTAACAAACACTTGTAAACTCTTTTAAGCCGAGGTGAAAGACACTAAACTCACCTATCGCCATTTTCGTCCACTGTTCATTTGACGTTAATGGCTCTGTTGCTATCACCGTAACCACATCAGTGTTTGATGTTTCTTTTTTAAAGTCGACACACAAATCCGCATCGACTAGTTGAGCTTCAACAAAAGGCGCTTGCCGAGTTAACCAAGACAATTTAGTGTTACAAAAAGTATATAAGTTATCCACATTACTCATGAGTACATTAAATATGCCATGAGTAGCCAGTTCGCGGCACAAACGTTCTATGGCTTTTCTAAGTTTTACCTTGCTCTTCGGTTTAATGGGAAACTCTTCATGAAGTTGACCCAATATCCAACAAAAGGCATATTCGCTGTCTGTCGTCCCAACCGGGATATAACCATGAAGCTCTTTCTTTTTAATGCCTTTCAATTGGCCGTTATGAGCAAATGACCACATTTGACCCCATAATTCACGTGAAAACGGGTGCGTATTTTCCAGACACACACGGCCCCTATTAGCTTTTCTAATATGACAAATAACCTGAGTACTTTTTATTGAATATTGCTGAATAAATTTTGCAACTTCGGAATCCGCACTCGCCACTGGGTCATGAAAAGACCGATATCCTCTGCCTTCATAAAACGCAATACCCCAGCCATCTTTATGCGAACCTGTTTCTCCACCACGCTTAATGAGTCCACTAAAACTAAAGCAAATATCCGTTGGTACGTTCGCACTCATCCCTAACAGTTCGCACATACTGCAGTATTACAACTCCTCTATCACTGTGCGTGCTATCGGAACTTGAATGTATTTTTTCTTACCGTCTTTTGTAACCCAAAAATAATAGTAGCCTTTTTGTGGGTCAGACGTTACTTTACTGTCTAAAACCATCCATGACTTTTTATGCTGCCCTTCATAAAAGGTCACTTCATAGTCACCTTCAAGCCAACTAACGCCCAAGCGAGAAATTTTATTTTGCTGCTCTTCAGAGCAACCACTAGCAAGCAATATCACAGCCAGTAACACTATATATTTCATGAGTTTTCCAATTTTCTTAATACAAGGAACACCATTACAAAAGCCCCCGCAATGGCACATAACCATACGTCTGACCGTTGCAAACCCAATAAGCTTCCGACACCAGCACCCATAGCTGCCCCAAGACCACTAAACGCCATACTCCGCATCATTCTACAAAAACCACAATCTGAACCCGGTCCAAAAATCTTTGGCATTTCAACCATCTCCTAAGTCGGTATTGAGTCGTCACCTTTGTTTTCTTCTTCCACTAAAGAAAAAAGCGCACGAATATTCGCATCATTATCATTTAATGCGGGAATGTAACGGTAATTCTCGCCTCCAGCTTTCATAAAAACATCACGATTCTGCATAGCAATTTCTTCAAGTGTCTCTAAACAGTCGACCACAAAACCGGGGCAAATGATATCTACATTTTTAATGCCTTCTTGCGCCAACTCTTCTAATGTTTCCACGCAATAGGGTTGAACCCATTTAGCCTTACCAAATCGAGATTGGAAAACCATGCGCCATTCCAGTGGCTCTAGCTCCAGCTTTTCAACCAACAATTCAGTCGTTTTCGTACAGTGTTCCAAATAGGGGTCACCCTGTTTAATCGTTCTATCGGGTACTCCGTGATATGACAATAGCAAGCAGTCGCCTTTGCCGTGCTCGCTCCAATGCCGTTGAACACTCTCTACCAATGCATCTATATAACCATCATCATCATGATAATCAGTAATCGTTCTACAACTTGGAGCACCCTCCCATTTTAGATAAGCTTGTCGAAAAGCGTACCAAGCTGTTCCAGTACTCGACGTTGCAAATTGAGGATACAAGGGCAGTACAATAATATTTTCTGCGTCGCCTTCCTCTTTAACCTCTTCTAATACTGATGAAATTGAGGGCTGGCCGTAACGCATCGCCAACCTAACGTCATACTTCCCTTCTGACTCCTTATCAGACATTGACTGTAATGCCTGCTGAATGCGTTTGGAATACACCATTAATGGTGAGCCGTCTTCGGTCCAAACTTTTTGATAGGCTTTTGCTGATTGCGCAGGACGGCTTTTCAATACAAAGAAATTCAGAATGACCCACCAAAGCAAGCGCGGTATTTGAACCACTCGCGGGTCCCACAAGAATTCACGCAAGTACTCCCTAACAGCCTCTTCTGTAGGTGCCTCAGGTGTTCCCAAATTAATCAGTATAACGGCCGTCTTTTTCATTCTAGAATACCATTCACAACTAATGAGCCATCCGTAATAAGCTCAAAAATTCTGCCCGAGTTTCAGAGTTTTTACGAAATTGCCCTAACATACTCGACGTTGTCATTTGCGAATTCTGTTTTTCAACACCACGCATCATCATGCACAAATGCTGTGCTTCGACCACAACCGCTACACCTCTTGCACCTGTTACTTCTAATAAGGAATCTGCAATTTGAGTCGTTAGCTGCTCTTGAATTTGCAAGCGACGTGCAAACATATCAACAATCCGCGCCACCTTAGACAAACCTAGTACTTTACCTGCCGGCAGATATGCCACATGGCATTTACCAATAAAGGGCAACAAATGATGCTCGCACATTGAATACAATTCAATATTTTTCACAATGACCATATCGTCGGCGTCAGAATCAAAAACCGCACCATTAACAATCTGCTCAAGCGATTGTTGATACCCACTGGTTAGAAAGGACATCGCTTTTGCCGCGCGTTTCGGTGTTTCAACCAAGCCTTGTCGCTCAGTATCTTCACCAATATCTTTTATAATTTGTTTGTAGAGTTTTTCCATCATTCAAAGGCCGTTAAAATTTTGCCAAGTATACCGTTATATTAGTTATTTGAAGCCAATAAGTTTGGCTGATAAGGAAGCATTTTATTCAGTGCCGCTAACAAAACATCAGGCCCTGCATTTTTAGACCGCGCATTCTCACTCAAATAACGCCGCCAAATTTTGCCGCCCGGCTGCCCAGCAAACAAACCAAGAATATGCCGCGTGATACTTTGTAAGGCAACACCCAAGTTTAACTGTTGCTCAACGTAGGGTATGAATTGGTGTAATACATCCACTCTATCCTTCATCGGTTGAGCACATAATTGATGCTCAATATCTACCAAGAAAAATGGGTTATGGTAAGCCTCTCTGCCTATCATCACACCGTCTAACTTAGCCCAATGCTGTTGAATATCCTCTACCGTATTAACGCCACCATTGACGACAACAGACAGATGCGGGAATTCGCGTTTAACCAAATACGCTCTTTCATAGTTTAACGGTGGCACTGATCTATTTTCTTTTGGTGATAAGCCCTTTAATATTGCTTTACGTGCATGAATAATGAACGTATTACAGCCTGCTTTAGAAACTGTTTCAACAAATTGCAATAAAAACTCAGGCGAATCAAAATCATCTATACCAATGCGCGTTTTAACTGTCACAGGGATATCAACCTTGTTTTTCATCTCGCTAACACATGCCGCAACCAAGTCGGGCTCGGACATTAAACACGCGCCGATACGTCCATTTTGCACACGATCACTCGGGCAGCCCACATTGATATTCACCTCTTGGTAGCCAGCTTTCTGCGCGAACTCCGCGCACTGTGCCATCGCAGAAGAATCACTACCACCCAGTTGAAGTGCTACCGGTTGTTCGGCATTATCGAACTCCAAAAACCGTTGCTTGTCGCCGTACAATAACGCACCCGTGGTCACCATCTCTGTGTACAACAAAGCATGCGGAGACAGTAAACGGTGAAAGTACCGGCAATGCCGATCCGTCCAATCCATCATCGGCGCTACGGATAACTGTTTATTCATAATAGTGTCGTGTGATAATAAATTTCTTTGCTAAGATTAAGCATATGTAAATGAATATAAGAATATCCTACTAAAATGTCCACTGAGCGAACGACAAGCAAAACAAATAGAGGCTCATATATTCTAGCCTTACTTGTATTTGTTTTTTTTGCTGGTGGCGCATTATATTACATCAAGCTTCAATCGAACGAACTGCAGAAACAGTCGACTATATCGATTATCAATATGCAGCAAAAAAACCATTTCGTGAATGGCATGGCAAACAATATCCGTTCTCGTTCTTATACTTTATTAAGTATGCTGAACGAAAAGGACCCTTTCGTATTAGATAAGCTCAACCAGAAGCTTTTCCATACCGCTTTTTTGTTTAGAACTAACCGTGATGCCCTCAAAGAAATCCCGTTGACAGCACAACAGACTCACACATTAAATGAGTTGCTTGAGCTCACTGGCGCTAACTCTAAGAAACAAATCGAGGTTGCCAATTTATTGATCAATGAGCATAAAGTTCAAGCTACGTCGTTATTATTTGATACCGCTATTCCTAACCAAGCCCCAATGACGTCTCTGATAAATGCCTTTGTTGATTTGGTCGAACAAGAAAACAAACTCATACTAGACGAGCTTCAAAACCGTATCAGTAAAAATCAAAAAATAACATTCTTCATTAGCATGTTATTAAGTCTCTTTGCCATCAGCTTAATAACACTCCTTATTCAGCTGCTAAAAGATCGTGATCTATTGATAGCTAAAAAAACAGTATTAAATAAAAACCTTATCGATTCCGCACTTGACGCCATCATTGTTACAAATGACAAGGGTACCATTACTGTTTTTAATGAGGGCGCATCAAATTTATTTGGTTACACACAAACTGAACTCTTAAATAAACACATAAATTCACTGCTAACGATCGACTTTGACTACTTACTCATACTCAATGAAAAGAGTGACTTTGAAAAAAACAACGAAGGGCCTTACCTCGAAGACGCCGCTATCCACAAGAATTTAAGGTTGCTGCCCGTGCTGTTATCGATAGCAGATACTGGTGTATCTGGTGACAGTCGGTACAACTTAATCATTCGTGACCTCACTACAAACAAAGCCAGCGAGCGTTTCCTGCTTGAGCAAACTCGCGAACTGAACGAAATAAGGGCTCGATATAAAAAGTTAAGTGAGACAGAACATCTTAACTAATACACCGAACCCGCTTATTTACGAGTAAAGATTAGCCACTGTATTCACTGTCGCCAAGGTAGCTGACAGCAATAAGGCCAATACATTAAGCCGCTAAGCCAATGAATATTTAGAATACCAGCCTAGCCTACTACGGCTAACAATACACCGGCCGCAACAGCAGAACCAATAACACCTGCTACGTTAGGCCCCATTGCATGCATCAACAGGTAATTATGTGGGTTCGCTTCTTGCCCGACTTTATTCACCACTCGCGCCGCCATTGGAACCGCTGATACGCCGGCCGCACCAATTAAAGGATTAACTTTTCCACCTGTTACTTTATGCATCACTTTACCCATTAGGATGCCGCCTGCTGTACCGATTGAAAAAGCGGCCATACCTAATACTAAAATACCCAGTGTTTCAGCTGTTAAGAACTTATCAGCTGACAGTTTTGAACCCACTGCCAACCCCAAGAAAATCGTTACGATATTAATCAGTTCATTTTGAGCTGTTGAGCTTAGACGATCAACCACGCCACTTTCGCGCATTAAATTACCGAAGGCCAACATGCCAATCAGTGGCGCTGACGCCGGTAAAAACAAAATGACAACGGTCAGTATTGCTAAGGGGAAAATAATCCTTTCTTTCTTACTGACGTGCCTTAGATGCTTCATTTCAACTTTACGCTCTGATTCAGTTGTCAAAAAGCGCATTATCGGTGGTTGAATAAGCGGTACTAAAGCCATATAAGAATAAGCCGCCACAGCGATAGCGCCCAATAAATCAGGTGCTAGTTTGGACGCCAAGAATATAGCCGTCGGCCCATCTGCACCACCAATAATGGCGATAGCCGAAGCATCTGCTAAACTAAATTCCATACCCGGAATCATATTCATGGCTAATGCGCCGAGCAAAGTGGCAAAAATGCCAAATTGTGCTGCCGCACCAAGCACTAATAAACTTGGCATCGCAATAAGCGCACCAAAGTCTGTTAACGCCCCCACTCCCATGAAAATCAGTAACGGAAACAAACCCGTATCAACACCCATGTGGTACAACATGCCTAACAAGCCCTCTGGCCCACTAATTTCCGCAATGGGAATATTCGCTAAAATACCACCAAAACCAATCGGTAGTAATAATAAAGGTTCAAAGTTTTTAGCAATCGCTAAATAAATTAATAATAGACCAATGGCTATCATTAAGATATTTCCCCATTCGAAATTTGCGATGCCAGTCGATTGCCAAATTTGTAATATGCCGCTATCCATTATCTAAACCCTTAACAAATTAGGATCAATGGTGCACCAGCAGGAACTGATTCACCTTCTTTAACAAAAACATCAGATATTTGGCCTTCAATATGCGCTCTTACTTCCGTTTCCATCTTCATCGCTTCTAAGGTGATAACTACATCACCTTCATGCACATCATCACCTGTTGCGACTGCTATTCTAATAATATTGCCAGCCATAGGAGACAACAAAGGCTCATTTTGGCAATAAGCGCCCGATGCTTCAGCTTGTTTTGGCTCAGCCACAGGAGCTGCAGTACTAGAAGCAGCTACCGCTTTCAGGTTTTCGATTGAGCCGCTTGGGCCCACTTCAACTTGATAGAGCTTGCCGTTAACAGCCACGTCGTATGTTTCACTACCCACAGGCTCAGCCGCAGCAACTGCAACAACACCTGTTGGCACTGGCTCAAAAGCGTCTGGGTTATTTCTATTTTTAATAAAGTCCAAACCAACTTGAGGAAATAGCGCATACGTTAGTACGTCATCAATCACTTGGTCCGCTAACTCTAAGTTTTCTTCTTTCGCTTTAGCTTCTAGCTCTGATGCTAATTTATCTAACTCATCATCTATTAAGTCAGCTGGGCGACAAGTGATCACTTCTGCCCCTTCTAAAACGCGTGCTTGAAGCTCTGCATCTACAGCTGCAGGTGTTGCGCCGTATTCGCCTTTTAGGACACCCGCGGTTTCTTTGCTGATTGATTTATAACGTTCGCCCATCAGCACGTTCATTACCGCTTGTGTACCTACAATTTGCGATGTCGGTGTTACCAATGGTAAATACCCTAGGTCTTTACGAACCAATGGGATTTCAGCCAATACTTCATCGATTTTATCAGCCGCATTTTGCAGTTTTAATTGACTCTCAAGGTTGGTCAACATACCACCAGGTACTTGAGCAATTAAGATCCTTGAATCCACACCTTTCAGTGAGCCTTCAAACTCTGCGTATTTCGGGCGGACAGTTCTAAAGTATGCAGCCACTTCTTCAACACTTTCAATATTTAACCCTGTTGCACGATCGGTTCCTTCAAGCATCGCGATAAAGGTTTCTGTTGGTGAGTGACCATAGGTCATACTCATAGACGAGATAGCCGTATCCAGCATATCTAGCCCAGCATCAACTGCTTTTAAACAAGTAGCAACACTCATCCCTGTTGTAGCATGACTATGCAACGCAATAGGCACGTCACACTCAGCTTTTAAGCGCTTAACCAACTCTTCTGCCACATAAGGTTTTAAAAGACCGGCCATATCTTTAATCGCAATTGAATGACAGCCCGCATCTTCTAAACGTTTACCCATATCAACCCAACCATCGAGGGTATGCACCGGGCTTTCAGTATACGAAATAGTACCTTGCGCGTGCTTACCAACTTCTACCGTTGCTTTAATAGCAGTATCCAAGTTGCGCACATCGTTCATCGCATCAAAAATACGGAACACATCCATACCATTTTCAGCCGCACGTTCAACAAATTTCCGAACCACGTCATCAGCGTAATGCCTGTAACCGAGTAAATTTTGGCCACGTAATAACATCTGTTGTTGTGTATTAGGCATAGCTGCTTTTAACAACCTCAAACGCTCCCAAGGATCTTCGCCTAAGTAACGAATACAGGAGTCAAATGTTGCGCCACCCCATGTTTCTAGTGACCAATAACCGATTTTATCCAGCTTTTCTGCAATCGGTAACATGTCTTCAATTCGCAAGCGTGTTGCAAAAAGGGATTGGTGTGCATCGCGTAAAACGACGTCAGTAATTTTTAATGGGTTCATTATGATTTTTGAGTTTATTTAGAGCGAAAACGTTGAACAGCAATGGTAATTGCCGCAACGACATCTTCATTAATACCTTTGGAAACAGGAACTTTAGCACTGTGTTCAACGACGGGTTCGTATCGCTCAACAAAAAAAGAAACTGCTTTAATAACAAAAACTAACAAGCCCAAGATAAAGAAAACCATCCCCATCCCAAGCATCATTAGTTCGACACCTTGTTCTAATAAATTTGAAACATTCATTCGAGCATTATAAGGCACCAACCGCAGAAATATAAAATAAATATACGCCCGTTTAATGAATTAGTTGCGCAACACATGACCCTCAATCAAATTGAGCACCCTTAAGCACTCGGTCATCAGCGTCTTTCTGCTCTTGGCGGCCTACTTCGGCTAACTCTTCTTGCTTAGATTTCTCGATGAGTTTTTCGACCACTTTTTTTCTACTATTTGTTTTTTGGAAAGCCTGTTGGTGCTCCCCTACTTTCACCTTCATTCTTTGAACGGCCCCTATCTGTTCCTCTATAGCACCATCCAGTTTTTGTACAAACGCTTGGTAGCCCTGCAACCTTGACGCCGACATACCGCCTTGCCCTTTAATCTTAAACTGGGCAACGTAGTCATCACGGTACTCTTTTAGTTTTTCCAACTGACTAAGAGAATTTTTTTGCTCTTGAACCGATTGACTCATTTTTACAGCCGCGGCTGTTTCGTTATTTTCAGCAATTCTTTTGACTGGCTCGAATCTTTTTGATTTTTTCAATACCGTTCCCATTTATGATACCACCGGCATAGCAACCGACCTCCCTTGTTTCAACACGGCTTGCAAGCCATTAATGCTTTCATCAAAACTGACCGATTCTGTTATTCGCTGCTGAAGAAATTCTAGCATCGATTCATGCATATCAACGGCTTGATCGACCAGCGAATTTGTACCGGGTTGATACGCACCCACATTAATTAAATCTGCATTTTGTTGATACCTTGAGTTTATTTTTCTAAATTCACGCGCCATATCTTGGTGCTCTTCAGGAACCACCTCTGTCATCAAGCGGCTGACCGACGCTTCTAGGTCTATTGCTGGAAAGTGCCCCGCTTCAGCCAAACTTCGAGACAAGTGAATATGTCCATCTAAGATCGCTCGACTTGCGTCAGCAATAGGGTCATTAGCGTCATCGCCTTCTGTTAACACCGTATAAAAGGCGGTAATAGAGCCCCCACCCACATCCGAATTACCCGCACGCTCTACTAGGCTGGGCAACTTACTAAAAACAGAAGGTGGATAACCTTTGGTAGCAGGTGGTTCATTAATGGCTAAAGCAATTTCACGCTGCGCCTGCGCATATCGCGTTAACGAATCCATCAGCAATAAAACATTTTTACCTTGATCTCGAAAGTATTCTGCAATACTCGTCGCCAGCATCGCACCGTGCATCCGCATTAGTGGCGGAGCATCAGCTGGTGAAGCCACAACAACAGCACGCGCCATCCCTTCTGCACCAAGTGTTTTACTCACAAACTCGTTTACTTCTCGACCACGTTCGCCGATCAAACCAACAACGACAATGTCGGCCTTAGTATATTTTGTCATCATGCCCAGCAACACACTTTTACCCACTCCACTACCAGCAAACAAGCCTATCCGCTGCCCTTGGCCAACAGTCAACAATGAATTGATCGCGCCAATTCCCACGTCAAGCGGGTCTGTAATGGCTCTCCTGCCCAATGGGTTCATAGCTCGCCCATGCAAAGGCATGGTGTCGGTCGTGTGAACTGGGCCTTTTCCATCCAACGGCTTGCCGCCACCATCTATCACACGACCCAATAACCCAGGACCTACGTGCGCCATACTGGTTAAGCCCATCGGGATAACACGACAGTCTTGCTCAAGACCTCTAATATCGCCGGTTGGCATTAAATAAAGGCGCTCGCCTGAAAAACCAACCACTTCCGCTTCCGTACGATTACCGTCGACTGTTTCGATCATACAACGACCACCAATTGTTGAACGACAGCCCACCGCTTCCAACGTTAAACCCACCATACGGGTCAACCGCCCTTCTACCAACATGGGCTGGGGGTCTTTTATCCGCTCTTTATAGCCCTCCAGACGGTAAAGCCATTTGTTGGCACGCTGTTTTACAAAAGTTTGAGCGTTCACGAAGTCGCCCTTTCATCACCAAGCGCTTGCGCAATAATAGCTAGTAGCCTGTTTTCGATCGTCGCATCAATCGTAGAAGCGTCAGTCGATACGCGACAACCACCACGTGTAATAACGGGGTCTTCAACCACTTTCCAACGAGTCTCATCATCTAGAGAAAAAGCTGATTTAACCAAGTTAGCATCATCAGGGTGTAAAAATAATTGTATGTTTTGAGAACTTGAAGGCAGCGCCTTTAACGCCTCTTTAACCACACCCACTACTTGTCCAGAATCTACTTTCAACTCTCGCCGAATCAACTGTTTTGAAATTTGAATCGCTAACGCTACAATTTCATTCTCTACTCGCTCATCAAACTCTTCAAATGGACTTGCTAATGACTGAACAACCGATTTGAGTGATGCCACCTGCTGCGCAACTTGCGATTCACTCGCCTTCAAACCTTTCGCAAAGCCCTCTTCATAGCCTCTTTTAGACGCTTCTTGTACGGTCTGCTGCTGTAGTTTTTCAAGCTCACCGGCAGTCGGCGCTTTCACATTGCCAATTTCAACATCAACGGATGTCGCCCCTGTAAATGAAGGGAAGTTCCATGAGGTAATGTCCTCTTTTTCTGATGATGATTTAGACAAAATCATCACCTCCGCCGCCACCTAATGAAATTTCACCTGAATCTGCTAAACGCCTTGCGATAACCAACACTTCTTTTTGTGCCGCCTCAACGTCACTCACTTTTGCGGGAGGCGCTGCTTCCATGTCATCACGCAGCATTTCCGCCGCACGTTTAGACATATTGGCAAATACTTTTTCTTTCAACGCTTCTTCTGCAGCACGTAGCGCAAGCGTTAACACGTCTGTTGAAACTTCTTTTAATAACCCTTGAATACCACGATCATCCACGTCAATAAGATTATCAAACACAAACATTTTATCTTGAATTAACTGCCCAATTTCATCATCGGAATCGACCACTGCATCAATCAATTCAGCACTCACAGATCCTTCCATAAAGTTCAAAATATTTGCCGCCGTTTGAATACCGCCCATTTGAGCGGTTTGCGCGCCAGAATTACCCGACAGTTGTTTCTCCATAATAGCGTCTAACTCTTGCAACGCATCCGGATGCACCCCTTCCAATACAGCAATACGCATTAGCACATCAGGCCGCAGTCTTGGCGCAAGGTAACCCAACGTTTCAGCCGCTTGATCACTATCCAAATACGATAAAACAATGGCAATAATCTGCGGATGTTCTAGCCTGATTAATTCAGCGATCGTACGAGGATCCATCCATTTTAATTGCTCCAAACCTTTAGAATTTCTACCCAATAAAATCCGATCAATCACACCGCCGGCCTTATCAACGCCCAATGCATTGGTTAATACATTTTTGATGTATTTATCCGAATCAATGCCTAACGCTGTCTGACCACCAATAGTAGTAATAAAATACCCAACTACTGAATCGAGTGTTTCTGTGGTGATGTTCTCCAGGGTCGCCATCGCAGAACCCACTTGTTGAACTTCTTTCGGCCCCATATGCTTCATCACACCCGCCGCGTGATCTTCACCCAGCGACAACAACAATACGGCAGCTTTTGCCGTACCACTCAATTCTGCTGCTTGTTCTTCAGCCATTATTCTTGTATCCATGTTTTCATAACTTGTGCAACTCGTTTAGGGTCTTCCCCTGCAATCTTTTGCGCCATTTCGAGCCGTTGCTCATAACTTTTAGGTGCCTCTAACATCATCAACTCTTCATCCGACTCAAGCGCTAATGGTGCACCACCTGCCGAGGCTGAAGCCATATTGCCTTGCGCCATTCCACCGCCAGCTGCCACCATGTTTCCATCCGCCCCCATTACCATACCTTGCGCTCCCTCAGTCACCATTGCAACGGTTGGCTTTTCTAATAATGATTTAATGGTTGGCTTTAACACAACGAATATTAAGATCAGTGCAAAGATTCCACCTACAGCTTGTTTAGCGATATCCAGCACCCACGCTTGCTCCCATAAAGGTATTTCAGGTAAAGCGGCCGGCACCTCTGGCTGGATAAAAGCTAAATTAGTCACGGTAACACTGTCACCACGCAGTTCATCGAAACCAACAGCTTCCTTAACTAGGCGGGTGAACTTAGCGATTTCTTCAGTCGTATACGCCACCGATGCCCCTGCTACACCTTCAGCTGTCACCGCACCTTGTTTATTATCAATAACCACCGCAACGCTCACCCGTTTTATACGCCCCGTTGATAGCTTGGTGTGACTAATCTTTTTATCCAATTCATAATTTTTAATCGCCCTCTTATTGACGTTCATCGATGCAGCAGGCGCCTCATTTGCCGCTTCACCACCAGCGACTACTTCTGGCGCCACTCCCGCAACTGGCGGCTGATTTGATAAGGCCCCTGGAATGCCGTGCGCTCCGGCCAAACTGCTCTGCTCTTCGGTCACCTGTTCGCTTCTCAAGGCCGGCAAATCAGGATTGTATTGTTCTTGCGTTTGTTCTGTTATCGTAAAATCAACATCCGCAGAGACTGATGCACGAATAGCCCCCATACCTACAATCGGTAATAAGATATTTTCAACACGCCCAATAAGATGCTCTTCCACACCTTGCTTATATTCAAATTGATTACTCGTCATAGACATCGTGTCATTTGACGTTTTAGAACTTAGAAGCGAGCCTTTTTGATCAACGATCGTGACCTGCGTAGCATCAAGCATTGGTACAGCCGAAGACACTAAATGTAAAATAGCAGCTACTTCAGATTTTTTAAGCTCACGCCCTTGATGCATATCGACAACAACAGACGCGCTCGGTTTTTTACGGTGCCTTAAAAAAACTGATTGTTTCGGTATCGCCAGTAAAACACGGGCCGAGCGCACACTTTGAATGGTCACAATTGATCGGGCAATTTCACCTTCAAGCGCACGTTGAATACGCGCTTTCTCAATCGCCTGACTGCCACCAAAACCTGTATCTTTTTCTAACAGCTCAAACCCTTGACCACCACCGCGCGGCAAACCTAAGCCTGCCAACTGTAAGCGTAATTCATCCACTTTTGATGACGGTACTAAAATGGCACCTGAACCCGCGTCTAACTTGTACTCAACGCCTGACTGCTGCAAACCTGACACCACAGCGCTCAGTTCACGATCACCTAAATTACTGTATAACAAACTGTAGTTTGGCGTTTGCGACCACAACACGACCGCAACGCCTAATGCGACACTAATCGCTAGTGCCACCATGACGCCTAGCTGACGCACCATCATATTGCCTTGGGGTATCTGCACTTGCATTTGACCTGCGGGAGTTCCCATAATTTTAAACCTGTCCTTATTTTAATCTGTCTATGAAATAATTGATCGAACCTACATTGTCATCCGCATCACATCTTTGTACGCATCGACCAATTTGTTTCGAGTTTGTAAAACTGTCTGAAAAGATAAATTAGCCTTTTGTAACGACACCATCACCTCAGCCAAACTAGCATCTGTTTCGCCAGTAGTGAACGCCGTTGACAGTGCGCCAGCTTGTTTCTGCGTTTTATTCACCGCCTCTATAGACTGACTTAACATGGTGGAAAAATCCGATGAGTTCGTTGGTTTTGTTTCAACCACAGCACTTGAAGCCTGAACTGACATCGCTCTCATTTGGGCTAGCACACCACTTATTTGCATATCACTCATCATTATTCCCCTTAAATTTTTTAATGCTCGTTAAATATCTCACGCTGGAATCTCTACACCCGCGTCACGCATCCGCGCAATTTTGTAACGCAATGTTCTAGCGCTAATACCTAGGCGCTCTGCCGTATTCTTTCTGCTACCGTTTGAATTCACTAAGGTCTCAAGAATAAGCTTGTCTTCAACCGCTCTGACTCCATCACTCAAGTCACTTTCAACAGCTAAACTGACGTTTTCTGACGGCGGCATGGAGACCGTTTGCCCTAACTCGAAAATTAAATCGTTCGCGTCAATAATTGAGCTTGTCGCCATGATCAAAGCTCGTTGAATAACGTTCTCCAACTCTCTTACATTACCTTTCCAGCTGTGGTTCTCAAGCAGTTTAATAGCGCCTGCCGATAACTTAGGCGTAGATTGATCGCCGCTATAATGCCGAGCGATCATCGTTTTAGATAGCGCCAAAACGTCTGACTTACGTTCCCTTAGTGGCGGAATATTGATAGGAAAAACATTAATTCTGTACAACAAATCTTCTCTGAACTTACCTTCGTTCACCATCTCTCTAAGGTTCTTATTGGTCGTCGCTAGCACGCGTACATCCAAAGCGATCGTTTTCTTTCCGCCCAACCGTTCCACTTCTTTTTCTTGCAAAACACGCAATAACTTAGCTTGTAATAAAATATTCATTTCTGATATTTCGTCAAGCAGGATGGTGCCGCCTTGAGCCTGCTCAAATTTACCCGCTGATGACTGATAGGCACCCGTAAACGCGCCTTTCTCGTAACCAAACAACATTGCTTCGAGCATATTTTCAGGAATCGCCGCACAATTAATGGCAATAAATGATTTTTTACTTCTGCTTGAGTTTTTATGAATAAAGCGTGACAGCACCTCTTTTCCCGTTCCACTTTCACCTTGAATAAGAACCGTCGCCTCGCTCTTAGCGACCCTACCGGCTAAAGCAACGATGTCTTTCATACTGCTGTCATTACTGGGCAATTCACCAAATGTCGTTGCTTCTGGCGCGATGGTCTGCTCGACGTTAACGATTAGTTGGTCCACTTCAAAAGGCTTCGTTAGATAATCTGCTGCGCCCGATTGTATTGCTTTAACCGCTTTTTCAACCGTCGCATGCGCCGTCATCAATAAAATGGGTAAACTGGGGAAGCGCGCCTTGAGTTCCACAAGAAGCTCCTGACCGCCCATCTGATCCATTTGAACATCGCTGATGACCAATCGCGCTTGATACACTTCTAACGCTTTTAACGCTTCAACACCATTCGCAACACACTTGGTTTTATAACCATAGGTTGTTAGCGCACCGTTAATGGCTTCTTGCAACGGCAAATCATCTTCAACAATTAATACATCTATTTGTTTTATCACGCTATAAACTCCTGTTTAATTTCTTAATTGAAGAGGCCACCACTGGTAACCGTAATTCCATGGTTGTTCCAACACCAATTGTTGACAAACATTTGATCTCACCGGCATGCGCGTTAACAACCTCGTTAACAACCGCTAGCCCTAATCCAGTACCGTTCGTTTTGTTGGTATAAAACGGTTCGAATATTCGTTGCTGCTGCTCTATCGTTAAACCGACCCCTAGATCCACAACTTCAATGGTCAGATTATTAATATCGTCTAAGCCAATGTTGCATGTCACACGAGCATCGTAGCCAATGGCATCTAACGCATTGTCGAGCAAATTGCTCACCGCTCCACTGAGTGCTTCTTTATTGATGTAAACCAGCGCTGGCTTATTAATATCGGCGAATTGAAAATCAACAGCTTTATCTCGATAAAGTGCTTTTATGTGTTCAATAAACCGTTCTAAGGTAATCGACTCTTTTATAAATTCACCGCAATGTGAATAATTCAGCATATCTGTCACTTGTGAATTCAAAAACCTCAAGCTCTCAAGTAACTTTGCAGAGAATTTTTGTTGCGCATCAGCGCTTAATGCGTCCGTATTGAGTTGAGAGGCATATAACAATGCCGAGGCTAGGGGCGTGCGGACTTGGTGAGCTAAACTTGCTGAAAATTCGCCCATCGCCGCCAATTTCTTTTTATGCTCAAGCTGCTGATACAACTCTTGTTGCTGAGTAATATCACTTAATAAAACAACATACCCTGACTGCCCCATTAATTTGGTTGTTGATAGCGCCACAACCTGTCCGCTTTTCAGACTAAACTGATCACCGAATGTGTCTTGACTGATCAAATGTTTTGTTCG
>MAAC01006638.1_pt1 | contig 19566 bp, 17 predicted proteins | sample 1115981 | NCBI WGS metagenome assembly MAAC01 (sample SAMN04961126, study PRJNA320927) | seawater metagenome | isolation source: sample BD02T64 sea water enriched with oil for 64 days | place: USA:Gulf of Mexico | collected 2013-07-27
AATCCTTGATTACCGCCATAATATGGGTCTGGTACATCTAGGTTTTCACTAGGGAAAACTTCATCTAGGATTTTGATAACTTTCTTCTTTTCGTCCTCATTTGCCGCTAAAGCAACTACATCTCTGTAATTAGACTCATCCATCACGTAGAGGTAATCAAACTTTTGAAAATCTTCCTTGATAAGTTTGCGACTTTTCTGATTAGAAATATCTAGGCCATATTTTTTAGCGACAGCAATAGATCTTTTATCTGGCGCTTCTCCTTTATGTCCGCCACTTGTACCTGCGCTATCCACTGTAAATTTTGTGAAATTGAGCTTAGATCTCATTAAACCTTCAGCAAGAGGAGAACGGCATATATTGCCTAAACATATCATCAATATGTTTGTTTTCATACCTGTTAATTAGATAGTTTCTTGTGAAGATCTTCAACGTATTTGTTGAATTGCTTATCTGTAGAAGCAAGGTTATCTACTGTTTTACAAGCATGAAGTACTGTTGCATGATCTCGTTTTCCTATTTGAGTTCCTATACTCGCCAGAGAAGCTTTAGTTAACTTCTTAGAAAAATACATCGCTAGTTGTCTAGCCTGTACGATATGACGCTTACGAGTTTTAGATTGTAAGGTTTCTACGTCCATAGAGAAATAATCGCTTACTACTTGTTGTATTTGATCAATAGAAATCTCACGTTTTGTGTTCTTAACGTAATTCTCAACAATTTTGCGAGCTAGTTCTATAGTAATGTCTTTGCGATTAAAAGAAGAGTGTGCAATAAGGGAGATGATAGCACCTTCTAGTTCACGTATGTTTGTTTTGATATTATCTGCAAGATAGTGTACCACATCATCTTCCATTTCTACACCATCACGATATAGTTTGTTCTTGATGATAGAAACTCGAGTTTCATAATCTGGATGATTAAGCTCAGCACTAAGTCCCCATTTAAAACGAGAAAGTAAGCGTTGCTCGATATCCTGCATATCAACAGGTTTCTTATCACTAGTAAGAATTACTTGCTTACCATTTTGATGTAAATGGTTAAATATGTGGAAGAAAACATCTTGTGTACTTGCTTTTCCTGCAAAGAACTGGATGTCATCTACGATAAGTACATCTACAATTTGATAGAAGTGAATAAAATCATTCCTGTTATTCTTACGTACAGACTCTATGTATTGTTGAGTAAATTTTTCGGCACTTATATAAAGAACGGTCTTGTCTGGATAATTTTCTTTAATTCCTACTCCTATTGCATGAGCGAGGTGAGTTTTTCCTAAACCTACACCACCAAAAATCAATAAAGGATTAAAAGATGTTCCTCCAGGTTTGTTTGCAACAGCCATTCCAGCGCTACGTGCTAATCTGTTAGAATCTCCTTCTAAAAAGGTTTCAAAGTTATAAGAAGGATTTAATTGAGATTCTATTTTTACATTTCTTATTCCAGGTATTATAAATGGGTTTTTAAGTTCTGGACTTTTACTTCTTACTGGAGCATCTACAGACTGTGAGTTTTTAATGGAGCGATTACTACTAGGTATTTTTTCTGTAAAGGCTTCCATACCTTTAGTAGGGTTCTCCATTCTTATAGCATAAATCAATTTTGCTCCTTCACCTAGCTCTCTTGTTAGAGCTGCTTTTAGTAATTTGATATAATGTTCTTCCAGCCATTCATAAAAAAAACGACTAGGTACTTGAATACTTAATGCGGTATCAGTTAGCTTTACAGGTTGAATAGGTGCAAACCAGGTTTTATATGCTTGTAGCGTAATATTATCTTTTATAAAAGCGAGACAATTGTCCCATACCGATTCTGCAGTCAGTGCCATAAAGGGTTTATTTTCTAAGTTAGATTAGGGTCGATTTAGAACAAAAAATTACAAGGGAATCCTGTCTTTGAAATCGATGACAAATATGTGTATAAAAAACCTTAAAAAAAATTTATTTTGGTTTTGATTTCTTAAAAAAAAGCGTCATATAAAAGACATTATATTTATAGATGGAACAAATGATAAAAAACATGAATTCAATAGAAGTAAAAATAACTCCAAGATACTCTGAAACAGACCAGATGGGAATTATTCATCACGCTAATTACTTGATTTACTTAGAACAAGCGAGATTAGAGTGGTTAAATAATTTGGGGTTCTCTTATAATAAAATGGAGCAAGACGGTGTTTTGTTACCTGTTTATAACATCGACATAAAGTATATAAAACCGATCAAATTTGGGGACGAAATTTCTGTCAGAATTAGCCTCAAAAAAATACCTACTACACGTGTTATATTTTCCTATGAAATTACAAATCAAAATGGAGATCTTTGTTCTACTTGCGATTTAACTTTAGTATTTACTGATGCTCAAAAATTTAGACCTAGAAAACCTATTCCAGAATTTTTAGAGGCTTGTGAAAAATTATTTTAAATTAACTTTTAGGTGTTCCGCTTTCGCGAAAGCGAGACCCTAAATAACCTATCTTTAAGTCCATGTTAAAAGAATTATTTACTGAATTGAAACAAGAATTGCGAGGAGCTGTTCATAAGAAAAGACATCCTTTTAAATATGTGACGTTATCAACCATTGATGAACAAAAATCACCACGTTCAAGAACGGTTGTGTTAAGAGAAGTGTCAGAAAATCTAGATTGTATTTTCTTTACAGATTCTAGATCTGAAAAAGTAGCGCACATTGAAAATAATCAAAATGCCTGTATACTTGCTTACCATCCTAAAAAATTGATGCAATTACGTATAGATGGGATTTTAGTTCAAATCAATGACGCTCATGAGCTTAAAAGATTATTTCAAAAGGTCTCTGACAAAGCCATTAAAGATTATACTACTGCACAAGCGCCTGGTTCTCCTATTGATAATCCAGATCTAGTTGCCTACGTGCCGAGAAATGAAAATCATTTTGTTGCACTGCAATTCATTCCTCATACCATAGAATATTTAAGATTAAAACGTCCTAATCATTTAAGAGCTGTTTTTAAAAGCGTGGACAATTGGAAAGGGCAGTGGCTCGTGCCTTAATCTGGTATGATAGCAGTGATAGGATACATTTTATTAATGTCTTCAATAACTTTTTCTTGAATGGATGCGGGCACCGCGATGGTAATAGAGCACGTAGTCGTTAACTCTTGATGTTCCATTCTATAGTTATGTTCGTCAATAAAACGCATGACTTGACTCATTTGTGGATATTCAAAATTGATAAGCACAGGAGCAGTAATTGTTCTCCACTTAATTACCGCATTTTCTAAAGTTAGTTTTGCGGTTTCTCGATAAGCGCTTATCAGGCCGCCTACACCTAGCTTTGTACCTCCAAAGATTCTTGAAACTACCACTAATATGTCACTCAATTCATAAGAATTGATCTGACCTAATATAGGATCGCCAGCACTATGACTAGGTTCTCCATCGTCATTTGCCCTATAATTGTGATCATCTGCTCCTAATTTCCATGCATAACAATGATGTCCAGCCTTAGGATGTCTGTTGCGCAACGGTGCGATTAATGAACTAACGTCTTGATCACTCTTTAAGGGAAAAGCATATCCATAAAACTTACTACCGCGATCTTTATAAAGAATCTCATCAGTAGGTGTAATAATAGTTTTGTAAGAATCTGCCACTTATAAAATTATGTTAAAGAAGCCTTAATGACTTGTGAAGATATAAGGTTAGAATATTTTAGCAAATTAAACATTAATAGTATTATGAAAAAGATCTTTGCCTTATTATTTCTAGTGGTAAGTTTAACCGCTTGTGAAACAGAACCTTTAGATCATAGTTTAAGCGGTAGCATTGCACCAGGAACTGGAACAGGTAACGTTACTTCTTCTATAGTGGGTAGCTGGTTGTATACAGATTTTGAAACTAATACGACTACAACGACTAATGTAATGGGATTTCCTCCTACATCCTTAATGGCAACTGCAGAGTACGTAAGCTCGAATACAATTTTAACTTTCAATGCAGATGGGACTTACACAACTATTGGAGATTTGGAATTTGAAACATTTGTACAAGGTGTGTCTCAAGGAATTCAAACAAATACCTTTAATGACTCGGGAACGTGGACACTAACTGGCAATATTCTTGAATTTGCTAGCACAGCTTCAGGTAGTGCGACACCATTTGACGATACTACCGTAATAACTATTAATACTTTGAATAATACAGACTTATTTTTAGACATAGAAGGTACATCTACGCAAAATGCTGGTGGTGGTTCAATAGATATAATTATTGAAGGTACAGCAGATTTTGAACGACAGTAATATACTTTACTTTTAAAATTGAAAGCTTCTCAGAAATGAGAAGCTTTTTTTTACGCTTTCGCGAAAGCAATCATCACAATAGCTACAATGGCTACCACTATCCCTATATAATTTTTAGGAATCAGTTTTTCCTTAAAAATGACAATACCTAACAAAGATGTGAAGAGTACTGTTCCCACATGATTTATAGGATAAACCACACTACTTTCCATTCCGTTTTTAAGTGTTTTAATAATAAAATAGATAGAAAAATAATTAGGTATTCCTAAAGCAATTCCTCCCATTATACTGCGCAAAGTCAATAAACGTTTTTGAGTAGCCTCATAGATTAAAACGACTATTCCTATTATAAAAGCCATTGCAAAACACATCGCACTAAAAAGTGGTTCTTCACCATCAGGCACGTGCATCTTTTCGGCATATTTCAACGTAGTATCTATTATACCACTACCTAAGAATAAAACAATCGGAAATATAAGTAATCGTTTATCTAGCTGTATGCCATCTTTTGTTTTAACAGAGGTCAAATAAACAGAGATTAGAGCAAGTAAGATTCCGATTATTTTCATCCAGCCTGTGGACTCGTCATAGAGCCATATGCCTGCGATAACCGGTATAACCAGTGACATTTTACCTGCGACAGCAGCTACCGACAGTCCATTTTTTTGACTGGTAAGTGCCATAATATTAAAGATGAAGATAAACAGAGCTCCTAAAAATAGGGCATAATACAACCAGTCTCCTTTTATAATTTGCTCAAAATTTGGTACGCTACCATAAGAAACAAAACCAGTAATGCAAGCCACAATATAATTAATAATTATAGCATGTAATGTATTGATCTTAAATACTTCAAAGTATTTAAAAATGACATATAGAAAACTAGATGTGGTAATACTTAAAACGAGCCAAATCATGTATTACGATAAGTTTTAAGCACATCATTTGCAATTATTTGCCTCGATGCGATATGATAATTACCATTTAAAACAGGTGCTTTTAATCCGGTATGAAATAACACCTCAGTTCCCATAAATTGATAAGCTTCATCCCATAAACTAGCATCAATAAATGATTGAATGGTAGTAGTTCCTCCTTCTATAATAACAGATTGAATGTCATTTTGATAAAGACTATTGAGAATCTCTAGCGTGTCAGAAGAACTGAGTTCAAGTTTTAAAGTGACCGCAGCATCATCCATGACTTGATAGTGAGATGTTATGCTGTTTCTAGAGTCTAGTATAACTCTAGTAGGGTTTTTGCCGGACCAGTCGCGACAGGTAAGCGATGGGTTGTCATCGATAACTGTTTTAGCACCTACTAAAATCGCATTTTCTTGAGCTCTCATTTGGTGGGATACTTGTCTAGAATATGGATTAGTAATCCATACTGGTTTCTGTTCGTTCTTAGTTTCTGGTGCAATAAATCCATCAGAGGTTTCTGCCCATTTTAAGATGATGTAGGGACGTTGTTTTCTGTGAAATGTAAAGAATCGCTTGTTGAGTTCGTTACATTCTTTTTCTAAGACGCCTACTAGGACTTCAATTCCAGCTTTTTTTAATAAGGCGACACCTTTTCCGGCAACCTTATCATGTGGATCTAGCGTACCTACAACTACTTTTTTAAAGCCTTTTTGCACAATCATCGATGCACAAGGTGGTGTTTTACCAGTATGGGAACATGGTTCTAGATTGACGTATATTGTCGCTTTCGCGAAAGCGTCTTCATCATAGCCCTTTTTTTCTGCATCGCGTACAGCGTTTACTTCAGCATGCGGTTCTCCAGATTTGAGATGCCATCCTTCACCTATAATCTCATCATTTTCTGAAACAATCACGCTTCCTACTAGCGGATTAGGATACGTCGTTCCCAATCCATTTTTCGCCAGTTGCAAGCATCGTTGCATGTATTTTTCTTCTGTAGTCATCTATAGCAAAGGTAAGACCTTAAAAAACTTAAATTTAAATCTAAACTTAAATTTGAAACAAGACTTTTAGTATTGAATCGAAGTCAGAGTTTCTTAAAGACTGACCAGATAAAATCAAAATCAAAGTGAAATTCAAAATAAATTAAGGTGTCAGTTCGAGCGAGAGTCGAGAACGTTTTCAGAATTTGAGTGATTTTATATTTAAATTCGCTTTATGAAAATTCGCAAAATTCTTCCTGAAGATAATCAAGCTATCAAAGAGATTATCCAAGCCTCTATTTTAGAACATGGTGCACCCAAAATAGGAACCGCCTACAGCGATGCGGCAACGCAAGCAATGTATGAACAATACCAAAAACCTCGCAGAACTTACTACGTGATAGAAATTGATGGAGTAGTGGTAGGTGGCGCAGGAATCGCACCACTAGATAATTACAACGGTAATGTGAGCGAACTTCAAAAAATGTACTTTAAACCACAAGCTCGTGGTAAAGGTTACGGTAAAAAACTGATGATGACTTGCCTAGAGCGCGCCAAAGAATTCAAATTTGAAAGCGTTTACCTAGAGACTATGGATAATATGTACGATGCACAAGGCTTATATAAACACGTAGGTTTTAAATTACTAGATGGACCACTGGGCGATACAGGTCATTTCTCATGTCCTGTTCAGATGCTTTTGAAATTTTAATTCTTTCAATTAGAAAAGCTGGCATTAATTACGGCATTGGAAAGTCTGTCGTTAAAAATGAAAATATGTGTAGCGTCAAAAGAAAAGAACATCTTAATAATAGTTGACAACTGAATAATTGTCACAAATCAAGATTGTTTAAGAGCTTAGATCTTGGTATTTTCTTTAGCAATCATATTAAAATTTTTAGACAGGTGTTCCACAGCCTAGACTTTTTTGGTTCGTTTTTGCGGCAATGGCAAAAATGAACAAAGCTGTTATTATTGAATTAATGTTTTAATACCAGATATCATATTTACCTTTACAAAATGACATTGAATCAAGTAAAATCCCTTTATCAAGAACAGCTCAAACCTCTTTATCCAGAAAATGAGATCCACAGCATTCTACAAATCGTTTGTGAAGACTTATTGAACTGGTCACGTTCCGATTTTATGATAAAAGATCGAGAAGAACTGAATCATCTTCAAGAAGAAATATTGCAGAAGTCTTTAAGAGAACTGCGTACTTCAAAACCTGTTCAATACATCACAGGAAAAGCTCATTTTTATGGTCATGTGTTTGCTGTAAATGAGCATACCTTAATACCTAGACAGGAAACAGAAGAACTGGTTGATATGATCATCAAAGATCATAAAGCAGAAACTTATTTGAATATTATAGACATAGGAACAGGAACTGGATGTATAGGATTATCACTTAAAGCAGCAAAGCCTGATTTTATAATCACATTAATGGATGTTTCTGAAGAAGCGCTTGCCACGGCTCAATCAAATGCAAATTATTTAAAAATCCCAGTAAAAACGATTCTGCAAGATGTCTTGGCTTTAAATGAATTGCCAGAGAAATATGATATCATTGTGAGCAATCCACCATATGTTAGGGATTTAGAAAAGGCAGAGATTCATAAAAACGTGCTTGAAAATGAACCTCATTTAGCTCTTTTTGTGGATGATAATAATGCACTCGTATTTTACCGAAAGATCATGGAACTATCAAAAGATGCTCTTCAACCTAACGGAAAACTATACTTTGAAATCAATCAGTATTTACCAGAAGAAATGAAAGCTCTTGCTACAGAGCTAGGTTTTCAGTCAGAGGTTTACAAAGATTTGAATGGCAATTATAGAATGATGAAGTGTTGGAGAGATTGAATTTGAAAATAGCGAGTTTGAATATTTTAATTCTCTTAAAGATTTAAGAGTTAAGTTTTTAAAATTTTATAAAAGGATAAATTAATCTTCTTCCTCTATATTATTTTCTATAGATTCAATTGTATCGCTTAAATAGTGTGACAAATTTTCATAAGACTCCTCTCCTGGAATCCAATGAGCAAACATCCAATATTTCCATTTTTCATTTTTTTGATTTGGTGGTATTAAAAGAAATTGCTGTACTTCGCCTTTACCAGCAATTAAAATACTTCGTTTTAGATCATTTTGTATCTCCTTTATTTCAGAATAAGCCTTGATTATATCAGGATTAATATTTTTGAGATAATCTATCTCCTCGATCTTGTTAAAAGTAGGCTCCGTAGAATAATTTGAAGGTTTAAAACCATTAGTAATAGAAAGTAATTCCTTATAATCTTTAGGAAAAATAATCCCAAGGCGTTTTTCTGTTTTTAGAATATCGTCTTTGAAAGCTGGTGGATTCCCAATCCATTCATTGTTAATTTCTATGTCTGAATATTGGATATCACCGAGTTGGATTGATTTTATAAATAATTTTTTAATTATTTCTCTCATACCTAAATCATTTGTTGCTTTCTGTCAATCCATTCAACATTTTAAAATGAAATGCAGCTTCTTCCTTGCTCTCTGTCTTAAATAAAATAACTTTATCTTTTTGAGGCTGTAAATCAAAAAGGTTATCTGAAAAATGTCCTTTTACATTTGAATAGAAAAACACGCTCTTTGTAAATGCATCAGATGTTATAGTTAATTTGTAACCTTGATCTGTTTTTTTACTAATCCATTCTAGGTTTTCATTAGGTAAGTTCAATTCTTTGGGTCTTACTAAAACATCTGTAATTTGGCTAGTATGAAATTCTACAAATACATAAACATTACTAAGATCAAAATCTAATTTTTCTAAATTGACTTGATGAAACTCATTACTTGAATTCATTCCGGCAGTTCCTACGAAAGATTCCTTATACAATTCTTTACCATAAAAATCACTTATCGCTATCGTAAAGCCGCTTGTAATATCCTCCATTCCATCATTCACCACATAAGTCTTTAACGTATCATTCTCTACCACATTACTAATCAACACATTCTCAAAATCACGTTTCACCTGATAATGCAAGGCTTTCCAGTTACCGAAATAATCGATACTTGACCAACTCACCGCTGGCCAGCAATCGTTGAGTTGCCAGTAGAGCGTTCCCATGTTGTAAGGTCTCGCTCTGCGATGCGCTTGGATTCCTTTTGATATTCCGAGAGCTTGTAAAAGTTGACTCACGTAAACATAATCTTCATCATTGGTAGGAACTGGGAAATCGCGCTCCATATATTCTCGTATCAATTCATTGCCACGATCGTGTTTTTGATGCGAGGCATAATCATCTGACTGGATATTAATACTTCCATCTTCATTAATATACCGTATCGTTTCATAAGATGGATGCGATTGAAAACCAAACTCACTCATAAATCGCGGTATGTGTTCTTCAAAATGTTCAAATGGGTATGCGTCATGCCACACACACCAGTCGTGCGCGTCGCCTTCAAATTCATATTTAGGATTTCCACGACCGTATTCTGGCGAGCTTTCCCAGTAAGGTTCTTTGGTAAGTTCGCTCACATATTTAGGCATTGCAATTTGAAATATGGCTCGATAATCTTCCCAAATACTATCGCGTTCGGCTTGAGATCTTCCTTCTTGCCAGCCCCAATTGTGCCACGCCTCACTAGTTTCATTATTACCGCACCATAGCGCAATACTGCTGTGATTTCTCAACCTAGTGATTTGTTGAGTAATTTCATTGGTTACGCTTGCGCGAAAGCGTGCATCACCAGGATACATCGCACAAGCAAACATAAAGTCTTGCCAAACAAGGATGCCTTTTTCGTCACATTTTTCATAAAAAATATCGTTCTCATAAATGCCGCCGCCCCAAACACGTAGCATGTTCATATTAGCTTCCTTGACATCACTCAGCAATTTTTCATAATGATCATCAGTAACCATATCCTGCATCGAGTTCTGCGGAATGTAATTAGCACCTTTCATATAAACAGGAACATCATTGACCTTAAAAAAGAAACTAGTTCCATGTTCGTCGGGCTCGTTGACAAGTTCTATAGTTCTTATTCCAGTTTTCAACTTTTGAGAATCGATAAGCTTACCTTCTTTAGAAACTAAAACTTCAATGTCATATAAATATGGTTCACCGATGTTGTGCGGCCACCACAGTTGCACTTGCGGAATTTCAAAATGGATTTCAAACTCATCTTCTTGAGCCTTGGGCTGGTAATCTTGTTCCCAGTAAAGGCTATCGTTGACTTTAATTTTATAATGCAGTAATTCTGAGCGCTTGTCTGAGAGCTTGATTTGTGCGGTAAGATTTGCTATAGAATCTTTTACAAAATTCTGTTTGATGTAAACATCATCGATTTTAAAATCATCATAAGCCTCAAGATAAACCGGTTTCCAAATTCCCATGGTGTTGAGTTTTGGTCCCCAATCCCAACCGTATTGATATTGAGCCTTACGTGTGTAAACTCGGTTGCCTTCTGGTAATGTATATGGATTTGCTACGGCTTTTTGTTTCTCGATTTCTAAAGGTGATTTGATGGTAACGTAAAGCTCATTTTCTACTTCAAGAAATGGTTTTATATCTATTTGCCAGTTGAGAAAAGCATTATTGGTTTCAAGAATTTCGTGACCATTCAATTCTATACTGGCATAAGTGTCTATTCCTTCAAAATTTAAAGTAATGTGTTCTTTGGCAAGAGTAACTTCATCAACTGTGAAAACTGTTTCGTAGATCCAGTCTTCTTCAGTAATCCATTGCAAACTATCTTCATTATTTCCTTGAAAAGGATGCTTGATAAAAGGCAACAATTCTTTATGAACCGTAGATGGAATAGTGACCGAATCTGATATCAAACTATAGTCAACTTCCTTTAATAGCGACCAGTCGCTTTTTAAATACTGACGTTCCACATTAGGGCGTTCTTCTTTACAAGAGCTTATGAGAACTATTAAAATTATAAATAAACTAATCCTCATTTTTTCAAATTTTTAAGGATGGTAGCGATGTTGTTTTTACTGGAAATAACTTTTACGTTTTCTTGAAGAAATTTAGGCGAATTCATAGGAACTTTTTGTTCTTTAGTTTGCTCAATTATTTCTGTGGCGCTGGCATGAATTTCTTGAAAAATATTTTCATGCTTAGATGTCACAGTGAGCTTGTCGAACTGTTTGTTTGCATTTAAAAAACTTAAAATATTCTCACTGTTTATCCCACCACCTGGCATAATAATTAACTCATTACCTGCAATTTCTTGATAACGTTTTAAGTTTTCAATTCCGTCAATAGCTTTAGAATGTTGCCCTGAAGTAAGAATACGTTGTGCACCTAGATTGACCAAATCTATAACAGCTTGTTCAGGATTCACTACATGATCAAAAGCTCTGTGAAAGGTAAAAGGTAATGGTCTGGAAAGTTCAATCAACTCACTCGTACTTCTGATGTCTATTTTGAAATCTGCAGTCAACACACCAGAAACAATTCCTGCGCAACCTAATTCTTTACACAACTCAATATCACGTTTCATGATATCAAAATCGGCAGCGCTGTAAACAAAATTCCCAGATCGTGGACGAATCAATACCATTACGGGAATGGTGAGTTCTTCCATCACTTTTTGAAGCAATCCGTAACTAGGAGTGATTCCTCCAGTTCCTAGCTCGCTGCATAACTCTATGCGATGTGCACCAGCCTTTTGAGCGTTGCGAGCACTTTGATAATTGGATGCGCAAATTTCTAGTAGCATATTATTTGATAATAATTTCGTCTATAAAAGTCCACGCCTTATTTCCTGCGCCTTGATTGCCGTCTGGAATGATGCCGTAGTTAGGGATAGTCAGTTTAATGCTTTTTGAATTCTTATTACTCAAAGATTTAAAATCTATTTTTTGGACATTAAAATATTTATTTTTCAATTCGGTAATGGGTGCATCCATAATTAATGATGAATAACCTAAATCTGTTATTACTTCAATCTCTTTAGGTGAATATATCCATTGACCATTTGCAATAAAGAATCTCAATTCAATCTCGTTGACTTCAACTTCGGTTTCAAATTCGATTTCGATTTCTATGTCTTCTCCCCAAAATCCCAACCATTCACTGTCCCCATAACGGGAATCACTTCCTTTAATTCCGTTAATTAATCCAGCTGCGCCACTTCCAGGATAAGATGTATGTGGCTCTTTATTGATACTAATTGTCGCTCCTACACCTTTATGGTAGAGAAACTCTTGAGTAAATAAACGACCGAGTGGTTCATCATCATCAAAAACTTGAGCTTTTAAAGTCATATCTGCAGTAAAAGGAATAGGAGATTCATAAACCGTAGAAGATGAGTCAGGTTCAGATCCATCAGTTGTAAATCTTATTTCTTTTCCGATAGTTTTGGTGCTTAACTCATATGCTTGATTTTCATTTAAGGTTCCTTCAATTTCATATAAATGGTTGGCATAGTTGATATCCATCGCATCTAATCGTTTATGAAAATATTCCACGCGATTTATAAAACTGTCATAGTTTTTATTTTCGTCTGCACTCCATGCAACTTCGCTCATCGCCAGCATGCGTGGAAAAGCCATGTATTCTACTTGCTCACTGGTCGTCATATATTCTGTCCATACATTTCCTTGAACTCCTAAAACATGAATAGCTTCTTCATCGTTTAGTTCTACAGGAATTGGGTTAAAATGATACACTTTCTCAAGCGGTAAAAATCCGCCTATCGCTAGTGGTTCATCATCATTCTCATTTTGATAATAATCAAAATAACAATGCGACGTAGGTGTTATGATCACATCGTGACCGGCTTTTGCTGCCTCGATAGCGCCTTCTACACCACGCCAGCTCATCACTGTAGCATTAGGCGCAAGTCCACCTTCTAAAATCTCGTCCCATCCTATGATCTGACGACCTTTTGAGTTGATGTATTTTTCCATGCGCTGGATAAAATAGGACTGTAGCTCATACTCATCTTTTAGTCCATTTTCTTTGATCACTTGTTGCGCGACTGGACTGGTTTTCCATTGTGTTTTAGGTGCTTCATCGCCACCTATGTGAATGTATTTTGACGGGAATAGTTCCATCACTTCGTCTAGTACATTTTCTAGGAATGTAAAAGTTTCTTCGCTAGGGCAGTAGATGTCTTCAAAAACGCCCCATTTCATAGCGACTTGGACATTTTCTCCAGTACAACCCAATTCTGGATAGGCAGCGATAGCGGCTTGTGCATGACCAGGCATTTCTATTTCTGGAATGACGTTGATGTGTCTCGCTTTCGCGAAAGCGATCACCTCAAGAACTTCTTCTTGTGTATAAAAGCCACCGTACTTTTTACCGTCATATTGATGTGGTGTGTCGTTGTAATGACCCAATAAAGTGCTGTCACGATAAGCGGCTACTTCTTGTAAACGCGGATATTTCTTGATCTCAATGCGCCAGCCTTGATCATCTGTTAGATGCCAGTGAAAGTTGTTCATTTTGAGCATGGCCATCGCGTTGATGTATTTTTTGATGAATTCTACATCAAACATATGTCGTGACACATCGAGGTGCATACCACGATATTTAAAACGTGGTTCATCTTTTATCGTGATTGCTGGAATATGAATTTCGGTTGTGTTATTTAGATCTACCGGCATTAATTGTATGAGGGATTGAACGGCATAGAATGCACCTGCATCGGTACTGGCTTTAATAGTTATATTATGCTCGTTACTTTCAATCGAATATCCTTCTTTTGATGAAATACTGTCATCGTATTCCAGAATTATTGAGTTAGTCTCGCTGTATTTTGTTTTCCAAGTGCGACCTGATGCGTGTTCTAGAAAGTTGTTCAGGAAGTTATAGGAAGCTGTAAAGTCATCATTATTACTCAGTGTAGTTTCTTCATTAATAGTGAAGTGTCCAGCATTTACTTGTAAGGATTGAGGTGCGGGAATAATGGACGGACTGGTTAATTTTACCTGAGGTTCACTGCATGAAAACAGTGTTAATATCAAACTACAAAGAATTAGAAATCTAGCGCTCATTATTGTATTTTAGAATCTTAAAATTTGAGCAGAAGATAGCACATTTTCTATGAGTCCAAAAGAACAAATACAATCCCTGCGCGATGAATTGCGCGAGCACAATTATAATTACTATGTTAACGATAATCCTACCATATCAGACTTTGAGTTTGATAAGAAATTGGAGCAATTAAAAACGCTAGAAGCTGCTCATCCAGAGTTCTATGACGCGACCAGTCCATCTGTGCGTGTAGGTGGTGAGGTGACTAAAAACTTCAATACCGTTAAGCATATCAACCGTATGTACTCGCTGGATAATTCTTATTCTATAGAGGATTTGCGTGATTGGGAAACGCGTATCAAGAAAATAGTAGATGGTGATATCCAGTATACTTGCGAGCTTAAATATGATGGTGCCAGCATTAGTTTGCATTATGAAAACGGCAAATTTGTCCAAGCGGTAACTCGTGGTGATGGAAATCAAGGTGATGAGGTAACGGCCAATGTGCGCACCATTAAATCAGTGCCATTGCAATTAAAAGGCGATGATGTGCCTGAGAAATTTGAAATACGTGGTGAGATCGTGCTGCCTTGGGATGGATTTCATAAAATGAATGAAGAACGTGCAGAGCAAGGACTGGATTTATATCGCAATCCGCGTAATACGGCTAGTGGTAGTTTAAAACTACAGGATAGTGCTGAGGTAGCAAAAAGACCATTAGATTGTTTGCTATATCAACTGGCTGGTGAAAATTTACCAGTTAAAAGTCAGTTTGATTCTTTAACGCTTGCGAGAAAATGGGGTTTTAAAGCACCTCAAGAGAGTAAATTAGTGAATTCCATAGAAGAAGTATTTGAGTTCATTAATCACTGGGATGTAGCTCGCAAAGAGCTGCCATATGAAACTGATGGTGTTGTGATAAAAGTGAATTCGCTTGATCAACAAGAAGAGTTAGGTTTTACTGCCAAAGCGCCTAAATGGGCGATGGCTTATAAGTTTGCAGCAGAGCAAGTATCGACGAGACTAGAGGAAATTACCTATCAAGTAGGTCGTACTGGTTCTATAACGCCAGTGGCTAATCTAGAAGCTGTAGAAATATCTGGAACGACCGTAAGACGCGCAAGCCTTCACAATGCAGATCAGATTGAAAAGCTGGATATAAGAGTAGGCGATGAGGTTTATGTAGAAAAAGGTGGTGAGATCATCCCTAAAATAGTGGCTGTAGATTTAACTAAACGACCAGAAAATTCTACTCCTACAGTTTATGCTACACACTGCCCAGAATGTAATACAGAACTTGTGCGTACTGATGGAGATGCAAAGCATTACTGCCCTAACGATATGGCCTGTCCACCACAAGTAAAAGGTAGAATCGAACATTTTATTTCTCGCAAAGCGATGGATATTGATGGGATAGGAGCAGAGACTGTAGGTCAATTAGTCGACGCAGGTTTCATTAACAACTATGCAGATTTATACGATCTAACGGTCGAGCAGGTTTTACCGCTAGAACGCATGGCGCAAAAAAGTGCAGAGAATATGATTAATGGAATAGAGGCTAGTAAGCAAGTGCCTTTTGAACGTGTGTTATTCGGCTTAGGGATAAGATACGTAGGGGAAACAGTAGCTAAAAAACTAGCTAAACATTATAAAAACGTCGACGCGTTATTTAATATGCCAGCAGAACCAGAAAAGACTTCTATCGATTTATTTGCTGATGTGTCAAGTGCCGCAGATAAGAAGATGGAAGAATTAACTGCAGTTCCAGAAATAGGAGAAAGTATTGCTCAATCTCTAGTGGAATTCATTCAGAATGAGGATCAAATGGCGATAGTAGAACGCTTAAAAAATGCTGGTCTACAATTTGCATTGAGTGAAGAGCAATTAGAAGGTCAGACTGATAAATTAACAGGTAAAAGCTTTGTGATTTCAGGTGTTTTTGAAATGTCTAGAAATGATTTAAAGAAACTGGTAGAGGATAATGGCGGTAAAAACTCGAGTTCGATTTCTAGTAAAACAGATTATCTAATTCGTGGTGATAAAATGGGACCGTCTAAACTTGAAAAAGCAGAGAAATTGGGTATAACGATGATAAGTGAGCAAGAGTTTCTAGCAATGATATAACATATGAAAAAGGTATTGGTATTTGTGGTGTTGTTGAATTTCGCTTTCGCGAAAGCGCAAACCTATTCTTCAAAAATTATCCCTAATAATACGATGTTATTACATGGATATATCGACAAATATCCTATTACAATGTATATTGAGAAAATAGGTTATTGCGAGTATCAACAAGAGTTTACAGGCTGGTATAAGTATCGTAACAGTACTGTAACCACTCCCATTATGTTGTATTATTCTTCCTATCCTGAAGAAGAATCTTTTAAAATTTATGCCAAATATGATGGTGATTTTGAAACAGAAGTGGATGATCAATATGTCTGTCAAGTGTTGAGCTATGATGAGGTCTTTGAATCTAAAACCGATACAGGACTTTTTACAGATCTTACTTGGCAAAAGGCAGGTTCTACAAAAACACTAGACGTAAAATTTAATGGTAATCCGCAAGAGATATTGTGGAGTTTAGGTGATCAAAATGTGTATCTAACCTATGACGATAAGATAGTTTTAGATATAGGTGCATTAGGATATGAATACGCTTATGAAATTGATGTCCTAGGTCACAAAACAGTTGATGATATAACGCATATATTGATAAGCATTATAGAACCATCAAAACCAGGTAGTGCTGGTCGCGGTATGTGTGGCGCAGGTGACGAGATTTACATCTTATACTTGCAACTTGACGACCAGTTTAAACTCTTATATAGTGATGCAGAAAAGGAACTAAGCTGCTTTCAGTACATGGAAGAATCACCTGTTGAGTACGACATTGCATTTCCAGAAAAAGGTTTTACTAGACTAAATTAACTCACTTCTTCACCGTGTTGACTGGCATCTAGTCCGCGCTCTTCCTGATCGTCTCTTACTCTTATAGGTATCAATATATCAACCAGTTTGTAGAATAACAAACTACCACCGAAGGTAAACATAGAAACTCCTATAAGTGCTATGATATGCCACATAAAGGTTTCTATCTCGCCGTGGACGAGTCCAACATCTTTGGCAAAAACAGCAGTCAGAATCATACCTACTATTCCGCCAACTCCATGACTAGGGAAAACGTCTAGTGTATCGTCAATACCGGTTTTAGAAAATAATGAAATAGCGATATTACTGGTAATGGCAGTAGCAAATCCTATAAATATACTTTGTGAAATAGTAACAAAGCCTGCAGCTGGAGTAATGGCAACTAATCCGACAATAGCACCGATACACGCGCCTACAGCGCTCATTTTACGGTTAGAGAAACGTTCATAAAACATCCAGGTAATCATGGCTGTGGCACTAGCGATATTCGTATTGGCAAAGGCTATGGCCGCATCTGCATTTGCGGCTAGTGCACTACCAGCGTTAAAACCGAACCATCCAAACCAAAGTAATCCAGTTCCTAAAATGATATAAGGCACATTTGCTGGGTCGTGTGTGATTTTTTTGCGTTTTCCTAAATAAACTGCTCCTGCAAGTGCTGCAAATCCTGCACTCATGTGGACTACTGTTCCACCGGCAAAGTCTAGTATTCCTAGATTGCGCAATAGTCCATCTGGATGCCAGGTCATGTGTGCTAAAGGCGTGTAGATGAATATAGTAAACAATACCATGAATAAGATATAGCTTCTGAAACGTACACGTTCTGCAAAGCTACCTGTAATTAATGCTGGTGTGATGATGGCAAATTTGAGCTGGAATAAAGCAAATACTAAAAAAGGTACAGTTCCTGCAAAATCTGGATTAGGCGCCAGACCTACATCTTTAAAATTAAAATAAGTCATCGGATTTCCTATGATTCCATAATAGCTTTCTCCGAAGGCAAGTGAGAAACCTACAATTACCCATATTACACTAACTACTCCTAAAGCTACAAAGCTTTGCAGCATCGTGGAAATCATGGATTTTTTATTCACCATACCACCATAGAAAAAGGCAAGTCCTGGCGTCATTAATAATACAAATGCCGATGCTATCAACATCCATGCAGTATCGCCACTATCAATGGCGCTCATATCACCATTTTCTGTATAGGGATTACTAAATGTTAAACTGATTAGTACTAAAACAGCTAAAACTATAAAATTAACCTTCTTGCCCATTTGAAAATTTTTAAATTATTTTTCAAATATAGGGTATGTGTTTTAAAAATGTATAAAATTTGTTATTACGCCCTATAAAAAATAGGGTTGATGGTGGTTATAGGATAATAAATTATGTTATTAGGGTAGTATTTTTTGGGGTATTGTGTTTGAGGCTACACTTTAATCTCTCAGTGAATTTATTTGGATTTCATGAGTTTGATGAAAACATACCCAAAAAATAGCATGAAGAGAAAGTCATTTAAACCATAGATGGAGTAAAAAATTCCAGCAATTACATCTTCATCATACACCTCTTGAACACTGTTATTTGAAAACCAATATCCGTAAGCGATTACATAGCATAGTTTTTCAAGAGCAAATACAGCAACGAGCCATTTCACTTTATCAAAAACTTTAGCTACCGCTATAAAAGCAAGACCCCAAACCATAATCATAAGAAGTCCGAAATAAGACATCACTACTGGATCTGTTTCTGGAATAACATCATTGGTAAAGCCTTTAGAGAAAAATAGAATTCCTAAGGTGTTTATGATTCCTGAAAGAATAAATCCTTTTGTAATGGCTGATTTGGTCATAATTATTTTATAATTTGATTGAATTAAATCTCATAAACTACATCAACGCCTTTATCGATCTTTCCTTCTTTTAAGTAAAAGTCAATACGACCGAGATTGATCCCATAACAACCTACTTGGTTCACCATAACATCTTTTCCAGTAGCATTTTTTACGATTTCTGGGGCATCGAGAAAAGTATGAGTGTGACCACCTATGATAAGATCTATGCCTGATGTTGCTGCTGCAAGTGATAGGTCAGATACTCTGTCACCTCTATATGAATAACCTAAATGCGACATGCAGATTACTAGATCACATTTCTCTGTTTCACGCAGTGTTTTAATTTGGTCTTTTGCGACTTCTATAGGGTCATTGTAAACGGTTTCCTTATACATTTTTGGGTCTACTAATCCGTCTAGTTTTATTCCTACACCAAATAGCCCGATGCGCACACCATCTTTGACCATTACTTTATAGGGTTTAGTGTGTCCATCCATGATGGTGTTTGAGAAGTCGTAATTGGAGATCACAAAGTCAAAATCTGCATTAGGTAATTGCTTATACAGGCCTTCTATACTGTTATCAAAATCGTGATTTCCTATGGTGGCAGCATCATATCCCA